>Ga0207735_100007_pt1 | contig 141290 bp, 119 predicted proteins | sample TtaePargueraPR_9_FD_187280 | JGI IMG/M metagenome (GOLD analysis project Ga0207735, IMG submission 187280) | Aerobic enrichment media microbial communities from Bioluminiscent Bay, La Parguera, Puerto Rico - Tt and E2 (1) (SPAdes) | ecosystem: Environmental > Aquatic > Marine > Unclassified ... | reverse complement strand
TACCGTGAAAGCTTCATGCTGCATTACAACTTCCCGCCCTACTCGGTTGGTGAAGCTGGCCGCATGGGTTCGCCGGGCCGTCGTGAAATCGGTCACGGTAAACTGGCATGGCGCGCCCTGCACCCGCTGATGCCGGGCAAGGATGCGTTCCCTTACACCATCCGTATCGTTTCCGAAGTCACCGAATCAAATGGTTCGTCCTCAATGGCGACTGTTTGCGCAACCTCGCTTGCAATGATGGATGCCGGTGTTCCGCTGGCACGTCCGGTTGCCGGTATTGCCATGGGTCTGATCAAGGAAGGCGATGATTTTGCCGTTCTGTCCGACATCATGGGTGATGAAGATCACCTTGGCGATATGGACTTCAAGGTTGCCGGTACCGAAAACGGTATTACCTCGCTTCAGATGGATATCAAGATCACCTCGGTGACTCCCGATATCATGCAGATCGCACTGGGCCAGGCCCGCGACGGCCGTCTGCACATCCTTGGCGAAATGTCCAAAGCGCTTCCGGAAGCACGTGGTGAAGTTTCGGGCAATGCGCCGACCATCACCCAGTTCTCGATCCCGCGCGACAAGATCCGTGACGTTATCGGTTCGGGCGGCAAGGTCATTCGCGAAATCTGCGAAGAAACCGGTGCCAAGGTCGATATCGAAGACGATGGCTCGATCACTGTTGCACATACCGATGGTGCAAAAGGCAAACAGGCCGTCGATTGGATCAAATCGATCGTTGCGGAACCCGAATTGAACCATATCTATGATGGTAAGGTTGTTAAGGCTGTCGATTTTGGCGCATTCGTCAATTTCTTTGGCGCACGCGACGGTCTGGTCCACATCTCCGAACTGGCGCAGGAACGCGTCAAACAGGTTTCGGATATCGTCAAGGAAGGCGATGCGGTCAAGGTCAAGGTCATTGGCTTTGATGATCGCGGCAAGATCAAATTGTCGATGAAACGCGTTGACCAGGAAACCGGTGCCGATCTCGAAGTCGGCGACGCTGAATAATCCGATCTGATAGACCGGACGGCGATAACAACAACACGCCGTCCGGTTTTCCAAATGCGATGCCGGGGCATCGCTGGCGATGAAAAGCCGAATGGGAGAGACGAATTTGAAAGCCCTTAAACCGCTCGTCATGTCGGGAAAAGAGGTCTTGCCACTGATTGAAGGTGGTAAAGGTATCGCTGTTTCGACGGGTAAAAGTTCCGGCGCGTGGGCAGCTGCTGGTGGCATCGGGACGTTTTCCGCCGTCAATGCCGATTCTTATGACGAAAATGGCAATCTGGTTCCGGTCGAATATGCCGGAAAAACCCGTGGTGAGCGCCATCAGGAACTGATCGCCTATGGCATCCGCGGCGGTATCGCCCAGGCACAGATCGCACATGAAATGCGCGGCGGCGAAGGTCGCCTGCATATGAACGTTCTGTGGGAAATGGGCGGTGCGGAAGAAATTCTGCGCGGCGTGCTTGAGGGGACCAAGGGTCTTGTCCATGGGGTGACCTGTGGCGCGGGCATGCCTTACAAGGTATCGCAGATCGCAGCCCAGTATGGCGTGCACTATTACCCGATCGTATCTTCTGCGCGTGCGTTCCGTGCCTTGTGGCTGCGGTCGTACAAAAACACCCCAGAATGGCTTGGTGGTGTGGTCTATGAAGATCCGTGGCGCGCTGGCGGTCACAACGGTCTTTCGAATTCCGAAGACCCGCTGGTGCCCGAAGATCCGTTCCCGCGTGTTGCAGCCCTTCGCGAATACATGAATTCGGTCGGCCTGAACGACGTTCCGATCATTATGGCTGGTGGCGTCTGGTTCCTGCGTGACTATGAAGACTGGCTCGACAATCCGGAAGTCGCCCCGGTGGCCTTCCAGTTCGGGACCCGTCCGCTTCTGACCAAGGAAAGCGAGATTTCCGAAGAATGGAAAAACCGTTTGCTGACGCTGCAGGACGGCGACGTCTCGCTGCATAAATTCAGCCCGACCGGTTTTTACAGCTCGGCTGTTCGCAACGACTTCCTTGAAGATCTGCATCAGCGTTCCGATCGTCAGGTCCGTTATTCGCGTACCGCAGAAGCCGACCTGCATGTCGGTATTCCGCTGGGCCGTCGCGGTCGTCCGATCTATGTCCGCGAAGATGACGCCGACAAGGTTCGGGCATGGCTTGATGCCGGTTATACCGAAGGCATGCCGACACCCGATGAAACCATGGTGTTTGTAACGCCTGACAGTGCGCTTACGATCAAGAAAGACCAGATCGACTGCATGGGTTGCTTGTCGCAGTGCCAGTTCTCGAACTGGGAACAGCATAGCGGTACTACCGGCAAACGTGCCGATCCGCGTTCGTTCTGCATTCAGAAAACGCTTCAGAACATTGCGCATGGCGCGATGGTTGAAAACGAACTGATGTTTGCCGGTCACAATGCCTATAAATTTGGTGAAGACCCGTTCTACACCAATGGCTTTGTCCCGACTGTCAAAGAGCTGGTCGACCGGATCGCCACAGGCGATTAAGCCAAATGCCGGTCCTGCATGGATCGAAATCAGAAAAAGGGGCCGGTTTTCGGCCCCTTTTTTAATGACTTGCCGATGAAACGGCATCGAAAATTGGGATGATTGGAGTTGATCAAAATCAAAGAAAGGCGCGTCTTGGTTCCCTAATATACGCTTGGATTTGATCGGGAACCGGGAATTGAACGGTCCTGAAAAGCGTATGAAGGGACAATATCATGACGACGAACCCGCGTCCTTACACCCATGCCCTGAACCGTCTGAAAGAAGCAGGCTTGCGTCCGACCCGTCAGCGTCTGGCATTGGCCCGCCTGCTGTTTGATAACGGCCATCGGCACATTACCGCCGAACAGCTTCATTCCGAAGCCATGAGCCAGAATATCAAGGTATCGCTGGCGACCGTTTACAACACGCTTCATCAGTTTACCGAGGCGGCACTTCTGAACGAGATCGTGATCGATTCCGGTCGGTCCTATTTCGATACGAACACGGCCCCGCATTACCATTTCTATTGCGAGGAAGACGGCATGCTAAGCGATATACCTGCCGAAGCGGTTCAGCTTGCACGTGTTCCCAATATGCCGCGCGGTACTGAACTGGCATCGGTTGATCTGGTGTTTCGTTTGCGTCGCCAGTCGGCACGCAGTGCCGCCTGATTGTTGTCTGATTGATGTATCGGGCAGTGATGTGTCCCAATTGTAGCGGCGCGGTGACAACGAAATGACGGGTCGATGAAAACCGCCTGAAATGGCGCGAAACGTCCCTTCAGTGCTTGACGGGCAGGGTTTTCAAGACAAATACAGAGGCGACGGTCCCGTCTGGAACTGTCGCTCTTTTTTTGCCCATGTGTGTGACAGCAACACCGCAAATTTCAGACTTCAACGACAAATAAGGAAGCCCGTAATGGTGCTCAAGGGAACACGGACCGAGGAACTTCTTCGTGCGGCATTTGCCGCCGAGGCCCAGGTCAATCGCCGATATCTCTATTTTGCGCAACAGGCAGATATCGAAGGCTATCCAGAAATAGCCGAGATGTTCCGTGCAACGGCCGAGGCCGAAACCGGCCACGCATTTGGTCATCTCGAATTTCTCGAACAAGTCGGGGATCCCGTGACCGGGCAGCCGATCGGTACCACCCGGCTTAATCTTGAAGCTGCATTTGCCGACGAACAGAACGATGCCAAATCGCGTTATCCCGAAATGGCCCGTATCGCCCGCCAAGAGGGTTTTAACGATATCGCCGACTGGTTCGAAAGCCTGTCGCGGGTCGAAGATGCCCACGCTTCGCGGATGGAACGCGCACTGGCATCTTTTGGCACTGTTTCCGAACCGGTGGAATAAGGTTGAAGACAATTCGACGATGCTTTTACAGATATAGCGCGGTTCTGCTGTTTGTGGCGGCAATGACACCCATTGCCGCCATGGCACAGTCCTTGCGGCTTGACGATATTCTGACGGATGCCGGGCGTCTTGAACCCCTGCAGGCGGTGATGGTCGCTCACCGTGGTGAGGTGATCGCACGGCGGGGCTATCACGGCAATTCCCCCGGTCAGTCGACCAATATCAAATCCGCATCGAAATCGATTATCTCGGCATTGGTTGGCATCGCGATTGAACGGGGTGTTTTAACCGGCACCGATCAGAAAATCGCCCCCTTGCTGCGTGATCAGTTGCCAGCTGATCCTGACCCGCGGCTGTCTGAAATTACCATCGGGCATCTTTTGTCGATGCAGGCCGGTCTAGGGCGGACATCGGGGCAGTATTACGGCCAGTGGGTCGCGCAATCAAACTGGGTGCGTGCCGCCCTTGCCCGTCCTTTTGCCGACGATCCGGGCGGAGATATGCTGTATTCAACCGGTTCAAGCCACCTGCTATCGGCCATCCTGACCCGCGAAACCGGAAAATCGACGCTGGAACTGGCGCGTGAATGGCTGGGGCCGCTGGATGGTTTTGCCATTACAGCCTGGGATCGCGATCCGCAGGGAATTTATTTTGGCGGTAACCAGATGGCGATGAGCACCACATCCCTTCTGGCTTTTGGCGAACTTTACCGCAATGGTGGCCGTGCCCGCGACGGGACGCAGATCATCACGCAGGACTGGATTGATCAAAGCTGGCAGCACCGGACAAATTCGCGTTTTACCGGTGATGAATACGGGTATGGCTGGTTCATGCGCGATATTGCCGGGCAGGATGTCATCTATGCGTGGGGATATGGCGGGCAGATGCTTTACATCGTTCCCGCACTTGAATTGACCGTGGCGATGACATCGGACGAAACCAAACCGTCGGCGCGTACTGGTTACCGTGACCGCTTGCATAGTTTGATGGCCGATATCATTGACCGCGTCGCGGCAGAGACAAGCTGAACGAATTCAACCTGCCTGGTTGGATGATTATTGCCAGTTATTGGGCGGCGATGCGTTCCGCCGGATATTCGGTAACCGTGCCGGAGGTCAATGGGCCGCGCAGGACAATATGGGGATGACCAAGCGAATTGTGTTCGACATGCCCATCAACCTGATAAACGTCGCGCAGCAGATCACGGTCAATAACCTTGGCGCATTCGCCAAATGCCACCATACGGCCATTACGGATTGCCATGGCGTGATCGCAATATTGCAAGGCATGGTTAAGGTCGTGAATGGCGATCAGGACAATCATTTTTTGGCGCTTGGCGATATCGCGCATGAAGGACAGGACCTCCATCTGGCGATGCAGATCAAGGGCCGAGGTCGGCTCGTCCATCAGCAGGATTTCGGGTTCACGCACCAGCGTCTGGGCAATGGCAACAAGCTGCCGCTGACCGCCGCTAAGCTCGCCCAGATTGCGCGCGGCCAGATCGGAAATTCGAAGGGCGGCCAGAATATCGTCAATCCGGGCCAGTTCATCGGCCTGAACGCGTAGTGACGATCCCTGCTTGGCGGCCAGAATAACCGACTCATACACCGAAAGAACGGCGTTCGACCCGGTATCCTGTGGCATGTAGCAAATCGTGTTGCGGCTATAATTCGCCGTTTCGACATGCACTTTGCCGCCACCCTTGGCAAGACCGGCAACGCGTTTGAACAGGCTTGATTTGCCTGCTGCGTTCGGTCCAATGACGGCAATCACGTCGCCACCCGTCAGAACCGGCGTACTGACACCGGAAACCACGTGGGTACGACCGTAGCGGGTGCCAAGGTCTTCAAGACGAAGTGTTGTTACCATGATTTCCTCCGGCTTGCGAAAATCAGCGAGAAGAAGAACGGCACGCCGACAAGCGCGGTAATTACCCCAATTGGCAGGATCGCGCCGGGGATCAGAAGTTTTGACAGAACCGACGTTGCCGACAGGATCAACGCCCCGCACAGGACGGATGCCGGCAGGAAGAAACGCTGATCCTCGCCCACAAGCATGCGGGCGATATGCGGGCCGACCAGACCGATGAACCCGATGGTCCCGACAAAGGAAACCGGGATTGCCGCCAGCATACTGACCAGCAACATGGTTTTGAGGCGCAACGACTGGACATTCACCCCGAAACTTTCCGCCTTGGCATCTCCCAGTCGAAGGGCGGTGAGTGCCCAGGCCTGACGGGTAAACAGCGGAAGGGCGATGGCAACGGCAATGGCCGTGATGGCAACCTTGGACCAGGTCGCCTTGACCAGACTGCCCATCGTCCAGAACACAACTGCGGCCAATGCCTGTTCGCTGGCAAGATATTGCAGCAGGGCCAGAAGCGCGTTGAAGGTAAAGACCAGCGCAATCCCCAAAAGGACGATGGTTTCAACCGTAACACCGCGCATGCGGCTGAAAAAATGAATGATCAGCGCGGTTCCCATTGCCATGACAAAGGCATTGATCGGGATGATGAATTCGACAAAGGCAGGCAGGATCGCAACGCCAAGAACCAGCGCCAGAGCAGCGCCAAAACCGGCTGCGGCCGAAATGCCTAACGTAAAGGGGCTGGCAAGCGGGTTGGCAAGGATGGTCTGCATCTGGGCGCCTGCGGTCGAAAGGGCGGCACCGACGGTCAGCGCCATCAGGGCGACAGGCATGCGGATTTCCCAGATCACGACGCGCAACTGATCGCTGGCATCCGATGGGTTTAATAAGGCAAAGATCACGTCAGACAGCGGATAATTGGCCGGTCCAGTTGCCAGATCGACAGCAAAGGACAGGAACAGCGCAATCGTCATGCCGGTAAGGATCAGGACACGACGCAGGGAGCGCGCCTTGTAATGCGCGCTCCCTGCCGGAATGGTGGTTTGATCGGTGATCATGGAAATCAGTTCTGATCGCTAACGGAAACGAAATAACCCGGCTGATACGGCGTTGACAGGAACCGCTCATGCAGTTCGCGGAACGATGCCTCCGGGTCGATATCGGCAAACAGATCCGGATGCAGCCATTTTGCCATCTGTTCGATGACCACGAACTGATAGGGGCTGTTATAGAACTGGTGCCAGACCGCGTGAATTTTACCGTTTTCAACGGCTTTGATGCCGGTGAATGCCGGGCGGTTCATAAGGTTTTCAAGCTTGCGATGGGCCTCTTTCATGTCTGCATTCGGGCCGAGTCCGACCCATGCACCACCCGGTGAATAGGCTTCCCAGCTTGCGCCGGTTGCAATGACCTGATCGGGGTTTGATGCAACAACCTGTTCGGGGTTGATCGTACCAAAGGTGCCGGGAATGATTGTTGCAGCGATGTTGGTACCACCGGCAATCTCAACCATTTTCCCAAAGTTTTCATTGCCAAACGACATGCAGCATTCATCGGAAAAACCGGCTGCGCGTTCGATGAAAACGTCAGGTTTGGCTGGATTGGTCTTAGCAAGGCGATCGGTCACAACGGCGATTTTATCGTTGCGGAATTTGATGAATTCCTCGGCACGGTCCTGTTCACCGGTGATGGTGCCCAAGATGCGCATGCTGGTATCGGTGTTTTCAATCGGGCGTTCGCGGAAATCGATATAAACCAGCGGAATCCCGACCGCAGCCAGCTTTTCGTCAAGGGCCGCGTCTTCGGTGGCTCCCTTGGCTTCAAGGTTCATCACGATGACGTCTGGTTTCAGGGCGATGGCCTGTTCGATATCGAATGTGCCATCCTTGATCCCGCCGAAGGTCGGCAGATCATTAATGGACGGGTATTTGGCGGCATAGATGTCATAGGTCTGCGGATCGGCCTTTTTCAGGTCATCGCGCCAGCCAACGACTCGCTTGAACGGTTCTGCGCTATCAAGCGTCGCAAGGCCGTAAATCAGGCGACCTTCGCCAAGAATAAGCTTTTCTGCCGGAACCTTGACCGAAACTTCACGCCCGGCCACATCGGTGATCGTGACGGTTTCTGCTGCGTGGACGGTCCCCGCGACCATCAACGCAATCGCAGCAATAGCGCCAAAAAATTTCATTCCCGTACCCTTGTTTAGGATTGCCTGACCGCGGCATTATCATTTAATGAGAATGCAAATCAATACTTTTCGCATTAATTGATTTTTTTATGGATTGGATGGTATTTGTGCCGATATCTGTCGGTGTGCGGTTCCCGCAAGATCGCGCAAACTTTTCGCAGATATGGGCCATTGGGGGACAACCGGACGATGACAACGCATTCAAGCAATTTCAATCTGCGTGACGAGATCAAGGAATACTGGTCCATGCGCGCGGCAACGTTCGACGAACAGCCCGGGCACGAGATTTTTTCAGATCAGGAACGTCTGGCGTGGCACGACCTGTTTCGTCGTCATCTGGGGAACGGGACCGGCAAACGTGCGCTTGACCTTGCCAGTGGTACCGGCGTCATCAGCCATTTGATGCATGATCTGGGGTTCGAGGTTACCGGGCTTGATTGGTCCGAAGCGATGCTGGAAAAGGCGCGAGCCAAATCGAAACTGCGCCAGTCCAATATCCGGTTCATCCTTGGCGATGCGGAAAACACGCTTGAAGACGATAACAGCTATGACGTCATCGTCACACGGCATCTGGTCTGGACTCTGGTGGATCCGGCGGCGGCCTTTGCTGAATGGTTCCGGGTTTTGAAACCGGGGGGCAAGCTTCTGGTGGTGGATGGTGATTTCGTCTCGCCCACCTGGATCAGTAAGCTAAACAAGGCGATGACGGGGTTCCTGCAATCCATCGGGTTGAAACGCGATGTTGCCGAAATCCCGCAGCTCAAGACCCATCGCGATATTCTTGCGCGCGTTCATTTTTCCCAGGGTGCCCGTGCTGACGAAGTGACATCAATGCTGAAAACCGCCGGGTTCGACCCGGTGATGGCCGATTTCAACATGCGCCAGATTCACCGCGCCCAGTCAAAGCATCTTACGCTTGCCAAGGGTCTGGAACGTGGTGCCCAGCATCGTTACGCCATCTGCGCGACCAAGCCTTAAAAGGCCACTTGGGCCGGTTATGAGCGGCCTGAAAACAGGGCGATGTCGCTGCGCATCGGGGTCCAGACGATAATCTCGCGCGGGATCGCAAGAAGCCCCGGCAAACTGTCCCAGAAGGCCTGCCGATAGGGACGGTGCATCTGTACTTCCATCAAATCTTCCAGATCGGCCCATGTTTCATACAGCATGAAACGGTTGGGTTCGTCCGGATGATGATGCAGGAAGGCATTGATGAATGTTGCCTCATAGCGCATCGCATCCAGAACCGGGTGAAGCAGGGCAAGAAAGTCGTCTTCCCTGCCCGGTTTGATGGTCAGGATAACGGTGCCGGCAATCGGGCCTGTTTCGGTGTTAACGGTTGCATTCATGATCTCGGCCTTCGGTCTGATTTCGATATTGACCGGGGCAGGTTATGACAGGCCGGGAAGCAAAACGATTACCTGACAGGTAATGAGCCTAATCAAGTTTGATGCTGATTTCGGTTTTGACCGAATTGGCAAGGAAGCAGGCCTCGTGGGCGGCGTGATGCAGTTCGGCCCCAATCTCTGCCGTCGGGGCTGTGCTGGCATAGGTGACCTTGGGGCAAAGTTCGACTTTGGTGACGACTGTTTTGCCGTCCTGCATTTCCATGACGCCGGTTGCAGCATCGACATAGCTGTCGACAATGATTTTCCGGCGCGATGCGAAATCAAGGAAGAACAGCATGTGGCAGCTTGAAAGGGCGGCGACATAGGCTTCTTCGGGATCGACATTTTCGGCGACGGAATAGGGTAGCGGCACGACATGGGGGGATGACGATGCGGGGACTTCGACCCCGCCGTCAAACCGCCAAAGATGACCGCGGCTATACCGGCGGTCGGCAAAGTTTGCGCCGTCGCGTTGCCATCTGACTTCTGCGCCGAAACTGCTCATTGCGGGGCTCCATTTTCGGGGTGCTCAACAAGTTGTCGTGAGGTGATGCCGATGTGTTTTTCAATGATTTCAACGGCCTTGCTGGCATCGCCAAGGTTACATACGGCCAGCAGGTCATTATGTTCTTCGTAAAACGCTTTGCGTGCCTGTGATCCCGGGGGCTGCCGGTGATAGGAGCGGCGGGCTTCGCGGCGCAATTCGTCAATCATCTGTAACAGGCGACCATTGCCACACGGGGCATACAGGGTCCGGTGAAAAGCGATATCGAGCTCCTCGATGATCGCCGGGTCTTCTTCTTCAAAAAGATCGTCGTTCAAACGGATCGCCTTGCGCAGGTCGCGTTGTGTCAGATGCGGGCTCGACAGGATCAGGGCGGTTGATTCCAGCGAAATGCGGATTTGCGACAGTTCGCGGGCCTCGTTGGCACTTAAACCGTTTACCGCGAGGCTGCGGTCGGATCGTTTGGTTAGCAACCCGTTTGCCAGCAACCGTTCCAGCGCCTGACGTACCGGTTGGCGACTGACACCGAACCGTTCGGCCAGCCGTTCCTGTTTCAGGATTGTGCCGGGCGAAAGGGTACCGTTTTCGATTTCGCTTTGAAGCGTTTCAGTGATTTTATTTGGATCCATGGATCCAAAGTAATGCAAATTTGCCAAAGAGTCAAGTGGGTTCCGTTGGCGTGAATTCACCCGAAATTTGATGCGTCAGCATCGTAAATCCCGCGCGCATTTTATTTGTATGAGGATTTAACCTGCGGCATTGTGGAGGTGGTGTGGGCGTCGAGCGTTTGCCCGAGGGGGGGCTCAAGGGCTCCGGGGGTTAAGGGGGGAGCTTTGGCGGACATTCCCTCGGATTATTGGGCCGGGATGGCTGCGGTCAGGGTGCTGTTGGCCGGGGCGGTTTTGGAGATGAAGTCGATCACGCGATTGACCGCGTTGTCGATATCCTCGTTCAGGATGCCGTGGCGATCGGAGTCCAGGACCTGGATATCAAGATGGCTGCATCCGGTGGCGTGGCGTTTGATCAGGGTCGCACTGGCGGGATCTACGACCTGATCGCCATCGCCCTGTAAAATCAGGATCGGGCAGGCAACATCGGGCAGACGGTTTTGCATTTCGGCAACCGCCTGACGGAGATTGTGCAGACCGCCAATCGGGATGTTGCGGTAATTGATCTCGGGATGTTCGGATTCGTTAAGCCGGAAACTGAGCATTTCCTGTGCCGAGGGTACCCAGCCCATCAGTTTGTTCGCACCATAAAGCAGCGGCACAAACATCAGATTGCGATTGCGGAATTTAAGCGGTGTCGATGCCATGACGAGCCCGGCCAGTTTTTCGGGCCGGTCAGCCGCAAGAATGGCCGAAAGCGCCCCACCGGTTGAAAAGCCGACAATGATGATGTTGTCGCAAAAGGCCGACAGGATTTCATAGCCGCGCCGAACCGATGCCAGCCAATCGCCCCACGGACGTTTTTGCAACTCGTGCGGGGATGTCCCGTGCCCGGCAAGGCGGACTCCCATCACGGCATAATCGCGTGCGGCCAGCCGATCACCAAGATTTCGAAGTTCCGCCGGGGAGGCAAGGAACCCGTGGACGACGAGAACGCCGGTGGTGAAATGTTCGTTGCCATTAGGCAGCAACAGATAGGGGCGGCTATCGGCGGTTGCAGTTTCCTGATCATTGATCGCGGCGTATTTGGGTTTCTGGTATTTGGCGCGGTTCCATTGCCATGCCCGGATTTCATCATCAAAACGACGTTTGGCAAAATCGCGTGGTGTCAGATGGTCGACTTCGTCCCGCGCCTTTTCAAGTGCAGTCCATGCGGCGTTGATCGGTGCCATTTCATTGGCATAGACCATCACCGGATTATCCATGCGGATCTGATCAAAGGTGGCTTCTTCCTGCAATTTCGGCAGGAAGCAATATTTGCCTTCGGACCGTTCGATCAGGCCAAGATGAACCGCGGCATCAATATATTCGCGAATCTGCGGGCATTTCAGATCAAAGATGCCGATATAGTCGGCCGGGTTGCGCATGCCGCGATGCAAATGAATGCCTTCGGCCTGCTGGACATTCTTGATCGCCAGATAAAGTGTGCGGTCAAAATGGGCGATATCGACCTCGGTCACGCCATCAGCCAGCCACATCATGATCAGGCGCGATGCCAGATGACTGACATTGAGTGTCAGGTTGGAATACATCACACCCATGCAATGATCGCGAAGCGGGTTGATATGGCGGCTAATGGCATATTGGGTGATGCGGTCGGGTATTTTCTCAAGCGCTTTGGCCGGACGGAAAAGATCATCGATGCTGTTTGCGGTTTCAACCCGGTAAGCCAGCATACGCCGGTCAATCCAGTTGAACTGATGGCGTGGATCAACCGGATCGCCAAGCCGGATATCCATATCCGTGCGTTTGAACAGAAGATTGCCTTCGATAATCAGTTCTTCGGCCATCTTGGGGCTAAGGCCGCCAGCAAAAAGATCTGCGCCCCGCGCCAGAAGGTTCTGGTCAACACGCAACGGGTGAAAGGTGATGTTGGCCGGAAACATCAATGTTGGCTTGGCAAGGGCGGCTTTGAGAGTTTCGGGCGTGGTATCAATCGCGTCTGCCCAGCGATCAAGCTCATCGTGTTTGCCTTTATCAAGCAGCATCGACAAACCGATCTTGAAGCCGTCAATGCAAAGCCCAAGCAGCGCCGCCCCGGTATGATGGGCGCGCCGTTGATCGGCAGAACGGGAATAGATGCTGTAATCCGGGCGTTTGGGATGCGGGCGTTCGGCAGCAAGAACGCGCCGGTCCTTGACCATGCCACCCTCGGGAAAGATCACGACCTTGCCGCCGCGCAGGATTTCCTCGGCCAGGAACGGCAGCAGACGTTCGTAATCGTTGGGGACACCGCCAAGTGCGCGCAGATAGCGTGAAAACCGGTTGTCTTCGACAAAAAACTCGCCCGATGCGATAGAGCGGCAGAACACTCCGGTTTCGAGCGCGATCAGATATTGCGGGATGAAGGTTTCAAACCGGGCGAAATGGTTGAACATGAAAATATCGCCCTGCGCCAGATGATCCCGGTCGCCATGCATCTTGATATTGATGTCGACTTTGGCGCGCAGCGCCGACATGGCCCGAATGGTCCATTCGCAAGTCTGGTTGCGGATCGCGAATTGCTCGCGTTCGATTTCCCGGAAGTTCTGATGCATGGGTATTTCCGCCCCGAAGGCCTGAATGCCAAATTGATCGGCGTTATGATTAACTGCGGTCGTTTCCTTTAGGTCCTGATGCCTAAAACAAATATGTGTTTTCCTGAGGGGTTTGAGAAGGCCAGATACACGCATCAGGCGAACAATCTATGGTACGTGCCTTTGCCTGTCCCTATACTCATCGCGACATTTCAAATACCGTTCTGTCCGGATAGCAGGCCATTTCGCCCCAAATATGGCCATCAAAGATCGTTGTTAATTTAGCTGTCCGGTACAAGATGATCCCGCCCCGTCATGAAAACTGGAAAATCCGTGCTGCCACCAACCGCCGAGCCATCCCGGAAATCAATCTTTCAGGATCGAAACTTTGTCCTGTTTCTGGTCGGCCAATGCATCACCACCCAGGGACTTTGGGTACAGAAAATCGCCATGTCGTGGCTGGCATGGTCATTGACCGGATCACCATTCTGGACCGGGTTGATTGCCGCCCTTAATTTCGCCCCGGCCTTCATTCTGGGGCCGGTTTTTGGCGTGATGGCGGACCGGGTCAATCTGCGCAAAACGGCGGTGACCCTGAACCTGATGATGGCAGCAACCGCATTTCTGTTGATGATCCTGTCGATGGCAGGGCAGATAAACCTTTTCTGGATGGTGGTTCTGGCCGGGACGAACGGGGTTTTGGCTAGCGCGATGACCCCCGTTCGGCTTTCACTGGTGCCGGTGATTGTCCAGCGGGAGTTTATGAGTCGCGCCGTGGCCTATGCGGCGATGAATTTCAATATATCGCGCCTGGTTGGTCCGGCGGTTGGTGGTGTGGTGATCGCGACATGGGGTACCGGGGCGGCATTCATGATCAATGCGGCATCCTATATCCCGATGGTTTTCGTTCTGGCGACTGTCAAAATCCATGTCGAACGGGCACCCGATGCCAAAAGCAAACGGGTGCTGGCGGCGCTTGTCGACGGGGCGAATTACGCCATTCATCATCCGATGATCCGCTCGGTTCTGGCATTGTCCTGTTTTGTCGCACTGGTGGGTACCGGGATGGTGGAACTGATGCCGGTCTTTGCCGAGGCGGTCTATGACCGCGGCGTCACCGGGCTTGGCATGCTGGCATCGGCAAGCGGGGTTGGTGCGGTGGCATCGACATTCATGTTGTCGCGGGTCAAATCCGATCCGGCCGCCTTTCAGCGGGTGACGATCATCGGGGCTTTTGCTGCGGGGTGCGGCATGCTCGGGCTTGGTTTTGCACCTTGGTACGAGCTTGCGGTGATGCTGGTGGCGATTACCGGTTTTGGTCTGACAGCGGTCGGAGTCGGGTCGCAAACCGCATTGCAGTTGACCGTCGATAATAAATTGCGTGGCCGGGTGATGAGCTTCTGGAGTGCGACGAGTTTTGGCGGGATTGCTGTTGGCGGCACGATGCTTGGCGCGATTTCCGAGGCAGGGCATATTCAATATACGGCGCGCGGGTCGGGGGCATTGATCCTGTGCGCGGCGATTGTCGGACTTTGGCGTTTATATCGTGTTGGTACAACTGATGCGAAATCTGCCACAGAAACGGCAAAATGATCGGGTTTTTCGGCGTGCTTCGTAAACGCTTGTTTAAAACTCGTCGGGTTACGGTGCCAGAGTCAGGACCTTTTAAATCATCGTGCCTTTTGGGGGAATATCGCATGCGGCTGGCCGTCGTTATCGGATTTTGTATGCTTGTATCGGGATGTTTTGCATCCGCAAGTACGCCGAAACCCAATAGCGGCCTTGAAAGTGACGGCGTTTCGACTGTCACCAATGTCAGCCTGCCGTCGTCGCGCCTGCTGCCTTTTGCGCCCACCGATGAATTTTTGCAATGCGTACCCTATGCACGCGCGGTTTCCGGGATCGAGATTTATGGTGATGCCTGGACCTGGTGGGATCAGGCGAAAAATACTTATAGCCGTGGCAAAAAACCCGAAGTCGGTGCCGTTCTGGCGCTTAAGAAAACATCGCGTTTGAAATACGGGCATGTTGCGGTGGTTGCCGCCATCCTCGACAGCCGTAAGATCATGGTCAATCATGCCAACTGGGGAAGCGATTCGCGTACGCGGGGCAAGGTGCATTATCGCCAGCCGGTTGTCGATGTTTCGCCCAACAATGACTGGTCGGAAGTGCGGATGATGAACACGATTGGCACATTCGGCCGGGTTTATCCGGCGCATGGCTTTATCTATCAACCACACGAAACCGCCGAAGCCCACTAGGTTTTTCGTCCTTTCCCTGCTGTTTTCCGATCATTTATAAAAAATGGCGAAGGCCCGACTGAGGGACGCTTCGCCAAGGTGAACCTTGCGCGGGTGGGGCGCACAAGTTCGGGGGGTGATTTGGGTATTGTCAGGCCGCCGACGCCGGAACCGGGCCGAGTGCTGCAAACAGGGCGGTATCGCAATCTTCCTGCGGGTTTGACGTGGTCAGAAGTTTTTCCCCGTAAAATACAGAATTGGCCCCTGCCATCAGACACATGATCTGGGCTTCGCGCGTAAGGTCGGTGCGCCCGGCTGAAAGGCGGACGGTTGATTTTGGCATGGTGATGCGCGCGGTTGCGACCATGCGGACCAATTCAAGGGCATCGACGGGATCACGGTCGGCAAGCGGCGTTCCCGCCACCGGTACGAGAGCATTGATCGGCACACTTTCGGGATGGGGCGCGAAGCCGGCGAGGACCTGAAGCATTGATGCCCTGTCCCGGATGCTTTCGCCCATGCCGATGATCCCGCCACAACACAGGTCAATCCCGGCACCGCGCACGGCAGCCAGTGTATCAAGCCGGTCCTGATAGGTCCGGGTAGAGATGATCTGACTGTAATATTCCGGGCTGGTATCAAGATTATGGTTATAGGCGGTCAATCCCGCCCCGGCGAGGCGTTCGGCATGGCGGGTTTCAAGCATGCCGAGGGTCACGCAGGCCTCCATACCAAGATTGCGCACACCACGCACCATTTCGATCACCGCATCAAAGGCCGCGCCATCGCGCACGCGTCGCCATGCGGCCCCCATGCAGAAACGATCCGCCCCTGCCGCCTTGGCGCGCGCCGCCATTTTCAAAACCATGCCGGGGTCCATCAACTGTTCCTTGCCCAGATTGACCTCGCGGTGGTGGGCCGATTGCGGGCAATAGGCGCAATCTTCGGGGCAGCCGCCGGTTTTGATCGATAGCAGGCTGGCCTTTTGCAAGGCATTGGGATCGTGATGGGTCCTGTGGACCGCGCTGGCGCGGCCCATCAGTTCAAGCAGTGGCAGGCGATAAATCGCCTCGATCTCGTCCACTGTCCAGTCGTGACGGATGGTTTGATCGACTGCTGGGTTTTGTGCGGGAAGACTGTTCATCAGGCGTTGCCGTCTTTATTGCGGTTGACAAGGCGGGTGCAGGCCGCGCTGCCAAGGGCAACAAGGGCGATCTTGATGGTGTCGCCCAGAATGAACGGGGTGAAACCGTATTCGGCAACCTTTTCAAGTGGCACAAAGGCGGCAAGCCATGCCAGACCCAGAACATAGACCGGGATCATGCCGGCCATCATGATGCCAAAACGCGCCAGCGTGCCGCGTCCCTTTGCTAGTGCACCGACCAGCCACGAAGCAATCAGATAACCCAGCAGATAGCCGCCGGTTGGCCCGACCATATAGGCAAGCCCGATGCCGCGTTCCGGGGTACCGGCAAAAACCGGCAGACCAGCCGCCCCTGCCGCCAGATATCCCAGCACCGTCGCACAGGCAACGCGCGGGCCGGTCGCCAGTGCAATTGCCATGATTGCCATGGTTTGCAGGGTCATCGGCACCGGCCAGAAGGGAACGGTGATCTTCGCACTTGCGGTCAGGATGGCGACCCCGGTCAGAACCATCAGGCTGTATTTCATTCCCGATGATATGCGGGTTTCGGCCGGTTTGGAGATTGCATTGCTCATGGTGATTTCATCCTCCTCAGGATCGGATTCAAAATTATAGATAAAAAACGAATCTCATCTATTAATTACGCCGCGACTGGGAGGTGAAATCAATCCCAAAATAGATAATTGGGTCAAACTGGTGAATATTTGCAAAGGTATTCTGCTATAGTGTTGATTTTAATAATATATTTTTATCTATAAAATGGAAATTTGTGCGCAAGCCAGCGGCCTGCATTGCCAAAAGGCAGGCAGGATCACGTTCGCTCCGTGGATTTCGGGTTCGGAGCAGTTCGGGATGGGTTCAAGAAATGGGTTACGGGCGGGTTTTGGTGCCCGGTTTGGTGCCGATCCATTTGACATGACGGGCAAGGGTGGCGGCGGCAACATCAAACTGCCGTTCGCGGAGTGCCTTGAGGATGGCGCGGTGATCCTGATCAGTGGGGGCTTCCCATTCCATGCGGAAGCCTGAAAACAGGAAACGCGCGCTTGCGGCGTGCAGATCGTCAATGGTTGCCAGCAGGCGGGGCATGCCGCACGGGGTCAGGATCAGGCGATGGAAGGCACGGTTGGCTTCTTCCCATGCCCGGACATCGGGGGCATTTTCGCCTGCGCGGTTGATCGCCTCTGCCTCGTCGAGAATGGCGCTGGTCAGGTGCGGGGCGGCATGGCGAAGGGCGAGGACTTCAAGGGATGCGCGCATTTCGGCAACTTCGCGGACTTCGGCGATGTCAAAACTTGCAACCCGCACACCGCGGCGCGGTTCGCTTACGACCAGTCCCTGTGCTTCGAGGCGGCGAAAGGCTTCGCGCACCGGTACGTGGCTTGCGCCGAATTCCTCGGCAAAATGGTCCTGTCGCAATTTCGTGCCCGGCGCGATATGCCCGGCGATGATGCGGTCGGCCAGTTCGCGAGTGATCCTGCCGGTAACGGTATTGTCGATGTCACTTTTCATGATTTTATAGATAATTTGCGCGCCCGATTTTGTCGAGCGCGCATATCCGTAACCGGTAAATTAATCGTGCGATATCAGAAGGTTTGTTTAGCAGTCCGGCGCAGAATGTTCGTCAGGCATATCAGCGAATGCTTCGCGCAATGCCTGCGACCATGCGTCCGAAAGGGCCTTGAAGCCGGCATCTTCGGCCTCAATCCGCCGATGTTCGGAGAAATGGCATGATCCTTCGGGCAGGACGGCAAGATCAAGCGGCATGCCGACTGACAGATTGGATCGCAATGTTGAATCCATCGACAGCAAAGCGGCTTTGACGCCGTCGGCAATCGGCGTTTCCGGGGTGATCACGCGATCAAGGATCGGTTTGCCGTATTTATGTTCGCCGATCTGAAGGTAGGGCGTGTCTTCGGTGGCCTCTATAAAGTTGCCCGCCGCATATACCAGAAACAGGCGTTGCGCCCCGCCTTTACGTTGCCCACCGACCATGATCGAGGCCGAGCTGCTTTCCTTGCGCTGTTCAAGCGTGTCCTGATATTTGTGCTGCACTTTCTGCATCGCCTCGCCCATCAGTTCGGCAACGCGGAACATGCTGGGTGCGCTTAGGATACAGTCGCCCGGTTCGGTTTCCGGGTTGTCGATGGCTTCCTGAAGGGTGCTCATCACGGCCTGTGTGATGGCAAGGTTCCCTGCGGTCAGCGCCACGATGGCGCGTTCACCGGGGACTTCCCAGGTGAACATCTTGCGATAACGCGAAATGTTATCGAGCCCGGCATTGGTTCGGGTGTCGGAGAGGAATACCATCCCCTCATCAAGCATCAAGCCCACGCAGTAGGTCATCTTCTATTCTCGGGTCCGGCTATTGCTGTGATTGCGCAACGATGACTGTTACATCCAAATTCTCGTTCGCACCACCAGTATGTACACCCCGTATAGGTGTGGCACCCTGCGCATCAAGTCCAGACCCCAGACGAATATAATAATCGGTCGGGCAGCAGCGGTTTGCCGGGTCAAACCCGACCCAGCCGAGTTCGGGCAAATGCAGTTCCGCCCATGCATGGGATGCTTCGTGTGATTTGCCATCCTGATCGGCAAATAGATAACCCGATACATAGCGCGCGGGGATGCCAAGATGGCGGGCCGCCGAAATCATGACATGGGCGTGGTCCTGACAGACACCCTGACCATCGGCCAGGGCATCGGCCGCGGTGGTATGGACATGGGTGCTGCCCGGGACATAGGCGACGGCGTCAGACACGGCGGCTGAAAGGGCATGGGCCCGTTCAAGCAGGTTATCCGCGCTGGTTTTCTTTTCGACCTTGGTGGCCATTTTGCGGATGGCGGCGCTGGATTTGGTGACCGGGGTCGAGCGCAGAAATACCGCCGGAAATGCACGTTCCCTATGCCCGCGCAGGACACCAGCGGTATCAATGGTTTCGACTTCGCCAGACACGATGACATCGACGGAATCAACCGGGCCGCTTGCGGTCAGGGTGCTGATGGTATCGCCGTTGCCATCGACAAATTCGGAATTGATCACGCATCCGTCTGCCTTGATCGACCAGCGGATGACTTTTTGGCCGTCAAAAATGGACGGGGTAAGTTTAAGGCTTTGCACCACATAGCGGGCCGAAGGGGCAAATCGGTAATGGGTGCGATGTTCAACAGTCAGGCGCATCTTACTGGCCCCCGAAATAATAGGTTTCGGCGATTGCCGATGACAGGGTTTGATTGCGTTTCAGGAAGTCCGACAGGAATTCATGCAGGCCCTGGCTGAAAATTTCCTCCATCTGGCTTTGAGTCAGCAGTGAATAGGTTTCCACAGCCAGACTGTGCACCGGGCTTCGTTGTCCGTAATGGCGGGCCAGATGTTCCAGATGGTTGGTGATCTGTTCGGAACAGTGGGCCAGCGACCGGGGGCTGAACGGATTAAGGATCAGGAAGTGCGCGATGCGATAGGGGGAATAGTCATCGCGATACACCCAGTGGAAGGCACGCAAAGACGATGCCGCCCGCAAAACCGTTGTCCATTGGTAATTATCGACGCCATCGCCAACCATGCTGGTTTCCGGCAGCAGGACATAATATTTCACGTCAAGCAATCGTGCGGTGTTGTCGGCGCGTTCGATAAAAATCCCAAGACGGATGAAATCGTATCCGTCGTTGCGCAGGATTGTTGAATCGGTTGCCCCGCGAAACAGTGCACCCTGCCGTTTGACCCAGTCGATGAATTCCGGCAGGTCGGTTTTTGCAAGATTATGCATTGCCGTCCGGCGCAGTTCCATCAGGGCATTGTTTAATGCTTCCCACATTTCAGCGGTGATGGCGGTGCGCATGGCGCGCGCATTGGCACGTGCATTTTCAAAGCAGTTCAGGATCGAAGACGGGTTATCGCGATTGAAAATCAGGTAATCGGTGACCTCGGCCTGACGAAGCGGCATATTGGGATCATAGCCCTGTGCGCAGCCCGATGCCGAAAGAACCGACGCCCATTCGGACCGGTTGCCGTCGCCTGCGGCCGGCATCAGAGCCATGCGATAGCCCATTTCCATCAGTCGGGCCATGTTTTCGGCCCGTTCCACGTAACGGGACAACCAGAAAAGGTTGTCAGCTGTACGACTAAGCATGTGTGACCTCCCTTTTCCTAATCAGCCATGATCCATGTGTCCTTGACCCCGCCACCCTGCGACGAGTTCACGACAAGTGATCCTTCGTGCATGGCCACACGGGTCAAACCGCCCGGAGTCAGGCGAATGTCATCGCCGACAAGGCAGAAGGGCCGGAAATCGACATGGCGTGGGGCGATGCCACTTTCAACGAAGGTCGGGCAGGCGGAAAGGGCAAGAGTTGGCTGGGCAATGAAATCACCCGGATCGGCCTTGATGCGTTCGGCATAGGTTGCCTGTTCTTCCTTTGTTGATGCCGGGCCAACCAGCATGCCGTACCCGCCCGAACCGTGGACTTCCTTGACGACCAGTTCACCAAGATTTTCCAGCACATATTTCAGATCATCGGGATTGGCACATTTCCATGTCGGGACATTGTTCAGGATCGGTTCCTGCCCAAGGTAGAACCGGATCATGTCCGGGACATAGGTATAGATCGCCTTGTCATCGGCGACACCGGCGCCGGGGGCCGAGCAGATGGCAACCCCTCCTGATCGATAGACATTCATCAGTCCGGGAACGCCCAGCACGGAATCGGGTCGGAAACAGAGTGGATCGATAAAGGCATCATCAATCCGGCGATAGATCACATCAACCCGGGCGGGCCCGCGCGTTGTGCGCATATAGACGCGGCCTTCGGACACGAACAGATCCTGCCCTTCGACAAGTTCAACACCCATCTGGTCGGCAAGGAAGGAATGTTCGTAATAGGCGCTGTTCATCGCACCCGGTGTAAGGACCACGATATTGGGTTCGCGATCACACCGTTTGGGAGCAATGCTTTTGAGCGTCTTATGGAGCATGTCCGGATAGCTTTCGACCGGTTCGATCCGTAATTTCGAAAACAGTTCCGGGAACATCCGCATCATGATTTCGCGGTTTTCGAGCATGTAAGACACGCCCGACGGGGTGCGGCAATTATCTTCCAGCACATAGAAATCATCCGGCCCGACGCGCACGACATCAACCCCGACAATGTGACTGTAAACCTTCCGCGGCGGATCAATGCCGATCACGGCCGGTTCAAACGCGGCGTTTTTAAACACCAGATCGGCGGGGATAATCCCGGCCTTGATGATTTCGGCGTTGTGATAGACATCGTAAAGGAAGGTGTTGAGCGCGCGTGCGCGCTGCTTGACGCCGCGTTCAAGCTTGCGCCATTCCGTGGCGGTGAAAATGCGTGGAATAAGATCGAACGGAATCAGCCGTTCCGGATCGCCACCTTCGCCATAGACCGCGAAGGTGATGCCGATTTTGCGAAAGAGTGTTTCTGCCTCAAGTCGCTTCTGCTGGAGGGTCTCGGGCCCGCTGGCCTCCATCCAGTCAACCAGTGCGCGATAAGGTTCGCGTACTTCATCGTTCATCATCATTTCGTTGAACATGCACACTCCCCTTGCTTATCCCTTGATTAAAGGCGGTGTCGCAAGGGGCGGTCAAGCATGTTCACGGTTGAAATGATTCTTTTTTCGGCAAAATAACGGTTTGATGAAAAATTGAACTGGCGTGTTTTGTTGATTGCGTAAAAAACGGGCGCTTTACAGTTCGGTTACGGTTTTGCTGGCCGCAAGACATGAGTGTGATCGGCGGCATACAGGCGGGAATCGGTGAAATCCTTACGCCCAAAGACCTCGCCCACCATGATCAGGGCGGTCCGTGTGATGCCGCTGCCTTTGACCTTGGCGCGGATATCGCCAAGCGTCCCGTGGATGAATTGCTGATCGGGCCAGGTGACGCGATAAGCAACCACCACCGGGCAATCTTCGCCGTAATGCGGCACCAGATCACGGACAACATTGACCAGATTATTGACCGACAGATGCACCGCAAGTGTCGCCCGCGAACGGCCAAGTTCGGCCAGACTTTCGCCTTCGGGCATGGCGGATGACCGCATGGCAGTGCGCGTCAGGATCACGGTTTGCGAAATATCAGGCAGGGTCAGTTCGGCGCCCAGTTCGGCGGCGGTGGCGGCATAGGCCGAAACGCCCGGCGTGATGTCATAGGGAATGCCAAGGTCATCAAGCCTGCGGATCTGTTCGGCAATCGCGCCATAGATCGACGGATCACCGGAATGCACGCGCGCGACATCCTGCCCTGCGGTGTGGGCCGTTTCAATTTCGGCCAGGATTTCATCAAGGTTCATTGGCGCGGTATCAATCACGCGCGCACCATCGGGGGCAGATTTGACGATTTCCTCGGGCACGAGCGATCCGGCATAGAGACAGACCGGACATTTTTCGATCAGTTTAAGCCCGCGAACGGTGATCAGATCGGGGGCACCGGGACCGGCACCGATAAAATGAACGGTCATCTGGTTGCCTTATCGTTTTTGGGGTCATTTTTGGAGTTATCGAGGCTGTGGACGGGTGCGTTGGCTGCGTCCGGCCCCTTTTTGGCGTAGCCACGCGGGGTATAGACCCAGCTGTTTTCACCACGTGTGATATGGCGGCTGTTACTCGATCCGACCAGAACGGTGGTCAGCATATCGACCATGTCGACTTCAAGTTTCGCAAGCGGAACGACCGTGATTTGCTCGTCAGGGCGACCAAGCTGCCGACCCAAAACAACCGGCGTTTCCGGCCCGCGGTATTCAAGAAGGATATCACGCGCCTGTGCCAGAAGATCACGGCGGCGTTTGGATACCGGGTTATAGAAGGCAATGACAAAATCACCCTCGCCGGCAGCCCTGAGACGACGCAGGATATCTTCGCGCGGGGTCAGAAGGTCAGAAAGCGATATCGCGCAGAAATCATGCCCCAGTGGCGCACCGATCCGTGATGCGGCGGCCTGAAGGGCGGAAATGCCTGGCGATACCTGCACGGCAACGCGGTTCCAGTCAGAACGATCTTCGCGATCAAGCAGTTCGAACACAAGGGTCGCCAGCGCGTAAATCCCGGCATCGCCGGATCCAATCAGGGCGACGTCCCTGCCAGTGGCGGCCAGTTCAAGCGCGTGTCTGGCACGGGCCTCTTCGGCGCCCAGATCGGAATGATGGCAGGATTTGCCGTCAATCAGCGGCCCCAGCAGATCAAGATACATCTGATAGCCGACAATATCGGTGGCGCGCGAAATCAGGCTACTGGCTTCGGGGCTGCGCCAGCCGGGCTGTCCAGGGCCGATGCCGACAATCGACAAACGTCCCTGTGGACGACCGGATTGCATCGGGTCGATATCATTGCTGGCAAGCCCGATGGCACAGGTGGCCCGTTTTGATTTCTGTTTCGAAACGATCAGGGTGCCGTCCTTGCCGACCGTGGCAAGTGCCGCGCCCTCGGCAACGCCGTGGCAGCCGGTTTCGGCAAAGACAATGTCGGACGGATTGGCAAGGCGGGGGGCTTCGGCTTCCAGTGTGGCGGCGTCATAAAAACGTGCCGGGACGCCCAGATGATCGGCCAGTGCGTGAACAGCGGCCTCATCGGCCTTGAGATCGATGGATGCCACGCAGGCAACGCTTTGTGCGCTCAGGCCATTTTCGGCAAGAGTTTCGGTTGCGAGTTTGATCAGCTCGTCCGGTTCACAATGACGTTCGCATCCGACGCCAAGCGCCAGAACCGGCGGGTGATAGACAATCTCGTGATTGTTCCTGTCGTCGCTATTCGTTTCCATCGCCTTGGCGGTGGTGCGAATGACGACCTTGCCGGTGTCGCTGCGTTCGATATTGCTGTTGGTCAGCCAAGCCGCCGATCCTGCCTCGATCTCGAACCGGGCGGTTTCACCGGCCAGAAGGGCGGCGGTGGCCGGTTTGGCGGCCTGCGGATTGGCAAGATGCCAGCCGATGGGGGGCTCATCAAGGGCCAGTCCCAGCATCGCATCGCCGGGCGTGGTGATCGCCGCCTGCCCGCCCAGCCGTTCGGCCAGATCGCGCGCCAGCCGATTGCCACCGTGATGCCCGCCCAGAAGCGGGATGAAGGTGCTGCCGACCTCGTCGACGGCGATGACGGCCGCATCCTGCCATTTACCGGCCAGAAGCGGTGCCAGTGCGCGGATCAGAATGCCTGATGCGCAAACACCGATAATCACATGATCGGCCGAAAATGTTTGTTGCAGATGTGTAATGGTATCATCGAATGCGACATCGACATCGCTTATCGAAACGCGCGTGCGCAGGCCGTGAACCGATGCACCCTGCAGGTTTGCGGTAATGCGTTTGGCGGTAGCAAGGGCGCGCTGTGTCAGACAGATGACCGCAATCGGCGCAACCGGGTCCGTCGGCAGGATCGGGTTGGTCGTGCTGGCGTCGGGGGAATTCGGGGTCGTCATCGCCATGCATCTCCGCGACGGTGGATCAGGATCATCGAGAAATAGGGTGCGATGGTATCTTCCGGAAGGTCACCAAGCGGGACCATTTTCTGGGTTTCAAGCGTCGCGCGTTCGATATAGCGCGCCCGGCCGGTCAGGCCAAGTTCTTCGATCACCTTGCGGACCTTGGCGAAGTGGCGGCCAAGTTTGATGATGGCGGCCGCATCGGTATCGCCAAGTTGCGCGCGCAGCCGTTCTTCGGATAAGGGTCCCGGAATGACCTGCAACACATCGTTTCTGGCGGCAAGCGGTGCGCCAAGCTGGGCGGCGCAGGCCATCATTGAACTGACACCCGGCACGGTTTGAACCGGATACCCTGCCTCGGCCAGGCGGCCAAACAGATACATGAAGCTGCCGTAAAAGAACGGATCGCCTTCGCACAGGACGGCAACGCTTTTTCCGGCTTTCAGATATTCGCCGATTTCAAGGGCGGCGGCATCATAGATCGGGTCGGCGGGCTGGCCCATGGTGATGCGAATGGCAATTTCGATCCGGCCATTGGGGACATGCGGGGCGACGATCTGGCGGGCCAGACTGGCACCGTCTTCGAGGGCGGGATAGGCAATCACATCTGCCTTTTGCAGGATGTTATAGGCTTTGAGCGTGATCAGGTCGGGTTCGCCCGGCCCGATGCCAAGGCCATAGGCCGTACCCGCCACGGGCAATGCGCTGGCGGGTGTGGTGGCCGCGTCGCTCATACTTTTACTCCGACATAGTGGGTGACGGGGGCAAGGTTGCTCCAGCCCCTGAAACTGCCGCGTGGGACCAGCCGGGAAACCGACAGGCGCGACAGGGTGCCACCATTTTTATTGTAAAACCGTAATAATTCTTCTTCGCCTTCCAGCGTGACCGTATTGGCCACCAGCCGCCCATGCATCGGCAGGATATCCCAGCACCGATCCATCAGACCGGGGATCGTAATACCACCGCCGACAAAAATCGCATCGGGTGTCGAGAGCTGATCGGCGAAGGCAATTGCGTCCTCGATTGCCTTTTGGCGGATGACCAGATCGGGTGTGCCAAGGCGGATGGCATTCTTGCCGATCAGATCGCACCGTTTTGCATCGCGTTCAATGGCGATGGCCTGACCGCCAGCACGCATCCATTCAATGGAAATCGAACCGCAGCCGGCCCCCAGATCCCAAAGCATGGCGTCGCGCCATGGCGCAAGGGATGCCAGTGTCTGGGCGCGAATTTCCGATTTGGTGATCATGCCGTCATGGATGAAGGCATCATCGGGCAGACCAGCACCATTGCCCAGAACGCGGCTTTTGGGCCCGGCCACCAGATCAATCATGATCAGGTTCAGCGGATCGACCGGTTTGACATCGGGCATTGAGGTTGCGGTGGATTGCCATGTCTGTGCGGTTTGGGTGGTGATGCGTTCCTGTGTGCCGCCCAGCCGTTCGCAAATCGTCATTTGGCTTTGATCGTAGCCGGCTTCGCACAGCATAACCGCCACCAGTGCAGGGGTACTGCCATCGGCACTAAGCGCGATCAGTTTACCGCGCGGGCGCAGGCGCGATCGCAGGATTTCCGGTTCGCGCCCGTGCAACGTGATCACATCGCATTCGGCAAGTGCCCAGCCCATGCGGGCGGTTGCCAGACTGATGCTGGAGGGATGCGGGATTACAGTAATTGATTTGGAACCGAAATAATTGACAAGTGTGTTGCCGACACCAAAGAACATCGGGTCGCCACTGGCCAGGATGACCGGGTTCTGATCAAGGCAATCCTCGATCAGGGGCATATTGGCTTCGAACGGGGTAATCCAGCTGTTCTGGGTGGCAATATTTGATCCGGGCAGCATGGCAATATGGCGCTTTCCGCCAAAGATCACGCTGGCGGTTTCAAGTATCTGACGGGCAATCGTGCTTAGTCCGTCATAACCGTCTTCGCCAATGCCGATCACGGTGATCTTGCCGTTGAGGGGCGATTGTTCGTTCATTTGCCATCCCCTTTGTCAGCGCCGCTGGGGTTTGCGGTCGTGCCATCCGGTGTCTGCCCCGGCGCTGCAAGGCGCGCCAATGCGTTGAGCGTTGCCGCGGTGACTGCACTGCCGCCAAACCGGCCGCGCAATGTGGCGAACGGGATGTCACCGGCATGGGCAATCAGGGCTTCCTTGCTTTCCTCGGCCCCGACGAAGCCCACCGGCATGCCGATGATCAGTGCCGGTTTCGCCAGACGGTTCGAAATCAGAGCTTCGAGCAGATGAAAAAGCGCGGTTGGTGCATTGCCGATGGCAATTATTGCACCATCGATATGATCTGCCCAGTCTTCGATGGCAGCGGCCGACCGTGTGGTGCCAAGTTTGCCCGCGCGTTCAGCATTGCCATCTGCATTCAGGGTGCAAATGATCGGATTATCGGCGGGCAACAGGCGGGAAATAATCCCCTGACGGACCATTTCCGCGTCACACAAGATCGGCTTTCCGTTTTGCAGGGCGCCTATTGCAGCAGGTGCGACATTTTCGCCAAATGCAATTTTATCTGCAATTTCAACCATGCCGCAGGCATGAATGATCCGCACGGCAACCGGCCGCAATTCTTCCGGAAAGCGGGCGAGATCGGCTTCGGCTTCGATGGTTGCAAAGCTTTGCCGATAGATTTCCTGCGGGTCCCGCAGATAGTCGAACATCGCCGCGCCTTTCGCAAAGGAACGAAGGGCGACCGGTCAGGAGCCGGTCGCCTTGTTGACATCATGGGCATGATCGTGGGCGTGGTCATGTGTATGGCTGTGCCCATGATCGTGTGAATGATCATGTGAATGACTGTGGGAATGCCCATGGCCGTGATGGTGCCCATGGGCATGTCCATGGCTATGTCCATGACTGTGGCCGTGGCTATGCCCGTCCGTACCGATCCCCATCACATGGTGATGGTGGCCGACCTGGGCTGTGCAGACATCACCTTCGAACCCGATGATCTGTTCGCGGTATTTGCACAGCTGACAGTTCATGTTGTTGTCGCCGGTATCGATCTCGGCCAGACGTTCGGCAAAGCTTTCCAGCACCAGTGGATGATCGCGCAGATATTCCGCCTTGATGAATTCGACATCGGGGAATTCGGCGGCAACTTCGTCGGTGTGGGTGTAAATCCGGTCGATCAGGATGCCCGCAAACAGGAAATACGGGAAGACTACCACACGCTTGTAACCAAGTTTCATGGCTTCGCGCAGGCCAGCATTGACGCGTGGATGCGCAACACCGGAATAGCTGATTTCGGTACGACCGAAACCAAGGCCTTCCTGCAGCATGCGGGCGACCTTATAGACGTTTGAATTGGCATCCGGATCATTGGTGCCACGACCGACGACCATCAGAAGGGTATCCTTGCGCGTGATGCCATCATCAGCCGTTGCAAGGGCTTCTTCGATGCGATCAGCACTTGCGCGCAGAAGCTTGGGATCAATCGCCAGATCGCGACCGAATTTCACGTCGATATCAGGGTTTTTATGGGCGAAGTTGTTCACCTCGCTTGGCAGGTCGTTTTTGACGTGACCTGCGGCAAACAGCATGCCCGGAAGCGCATAGATTTTCTTGTGGCCCATGGCTTTGAGTTTTTCAAAGCCGTCACGCAGGATCGGGTGGGCAAATTCGAGAAAGCCGCTTTCGACATCATAATCGGCCAGATGGGTCTGTTTCATTGTTTCAACCATGGCGTTGAACTGTGAAACAGCGCGCTCATCACGCGAACCGTGTCCGCAAATCATTACGGCGCCTTTGGGGGACATAAAAGGCTGCTCCTTTGTCTCTCTCGTGTTTTTGTGCATGACGGTCACAAACCGCCACGGTACCCGATGCCACCCCCGTTTTCACCGATTGGACTGCGGAATGCAAGCCGCAGCTGATTGAACAATGGTCGCGAGGGCAGACAGGAATGGAAATACAAACTGTTGTGGTCCGTTTTACAGACGTTTGCAGATGTTGTGGTGATGCACCTTGCCGTCCGAAACGCGGATAGGGATGGGGGCGGCCTCCTGAGGTCGGGTGTTAAACATGATAATCAACATTGTTATGAAGAAAAAATGAAAAGTATGAAATCGCTTCTATCAAAGCCCGGTCGGATTGGCAAATCGTGCCGTTCGTTCAGACGGTTGCCCGTTTAACATCGTATGAGCATTGACGGGAATACGTGCGCAACGCACATTGCCGCAATGGAAACCGCGATCCTTCAATTTCTGATCCCGCAGCCCGGTTTTACGGGCCCACTTTTCACCGTGCTGGTACTGGCGCTGCTACTGGATGCCGTTTTTGGTGATTTTCCGTGGCTGTTCGGGCGGGTGCCGCATCCGGTGGTCTGGGTTGGCAATTTGATTGCGTGGTTTGAAAAACGCCTGAACAAATCGCGATATGGCAACAGTGATCGCTTTTTACGTGGAAGCCTTACCAGTCTGGCGGTGATTGCCTGTGCGACGGTGTTTGGTGGCGTTATCCAGCTGATATCCTCGTTTGGCGGTATTTTCCGGTTTGCCGACATTCTGCTGCTTGCCATCCTGATTGCGCAAAAGGGGCTTTATCAGCATGTCAAAGCGGTTTCGGTTGCTTTAAAGCGTGATGGCCTTACGGGGGGACGGGCGGCGGTTTCGATGATTGTCGGGCGTGATCCGCAATCGCTTGATCAGGCCGGGGTCAGCCGGGCGGCGATTGAAAGCTGTGCGGAAAACTTTTCAGATGGCGTGGTCGCCCCCCTGTTCTGGTATGTGCTGGGCGGGCCGATCGGGCTTTGTGCCTATAAGGCGATCAATACGCTTGATTCGATGATCGGTCATCGCAGTGACCGTTATCTTTATTTTGGCAGGTTCGCGGCCCGTCTTGATGATGTTGTGAACTTTATTCCGGCACGGATTGCCGGTGGGGTGATCTGCCTGGCCGCCGTGATAGGCCGCAAAACTTCCGGTGCGCATGCCTGGAAAATAATGCTGTGCGATGCGTCAAAGCACAAATCGCCGAACGCCGGATGGCAGGAAGCGGCTTTTGCCGGGGCGCTTGACCTGTCGCTTGCCGGGCCGCGCCAATACGGCGCGGAACTGGTCGAGGATCCCTATATTGGCGATGGTAGGCGGGATGCCGATGCCAGCGATATCGACCGCGCACTTAAGCTTTACACCACGTCCTGCATTCTGAACACGGCGTGGCCGGTATTATTGAAGATGATCTGGGTTGGGCTGGTCTAGTCTTTGCCCTGATTGATCCGCGCAATGGTGGAGGTCGTCGAAAAACCGTCGGCGAGATTGGCCAGAACGACTTTGCCGCCGTACCCCTGAACGATATCTGCGCCGACAACCTTGTCGATGGTGTAATCGGCACCCTTGACCAGAATATCGGGTTTGAGGGCCTCGATCACAGTGATCGGGGTGTCTTCGCCGAAAATCACCACACCGCTGACGGTTTCAAGAGACCCCAGGACAGCCGCACGGGCGGCTTCGGATTGCACGGGTCGTGCTTCGCCTTTAAGGCGTTTGACCGACGCATCGGAATTAAGCCCGACAATCAGGCGGTCACAATTGGATCGTGCCTGTTGCAGAAGGCTGAGATGGCCCGGATGCAAAAGATCGAAACAGCCATTGGTGAAACCGACCTTGTAACCCTTGCGGCGCCAGCGTTCGACACGATCCACCATGCGGTCAAGCGGCATCAGTTTGGCTTCGCCGATCATCAGATCGTGATGATGCAGAACAGAAATCAGTTCGTCCGGATAGACAACAGCCGTGCCGATCTTGCCAACCACGATGCCCGCGGCAACATTGGCAATGCGGGCGGCATCGGAAAGCGACGCACCCCCGGCAATTGCCGAGGCAAGGCAGGCAACAACCGTGTCACCGGCCCCGGAAACATCAAACACTTCACGGGCTTCAGTCGGAAGGTGAATGGCGTCACCCTTGCCGGTGACAAGTGTCATGCCGTCCTGGCTTCGGGTCAGAAGCACATTTTCAATACCGCATTCGGTGATGATTTTTGTCGCCGCAGCAATGGCGTCTGCGTCGCTATGAATCTCGATCCCGGTTGCGGCCTGGGCTTCGGCGCGGTTCGGAGTGACGACCGTGGCACCGCGATAGATGCTATAATCCGTACCCTTGGGATCGACGATTACCGGTTTTCCAGCCTTGCGGGCGGCGGCAATGGTTGCGGCGACGACGTCACCATGCAGAACACCCTTGCCGTAATCGGAAAGGACGATGGCGCTGACATCGGGGGCCAGTTGTGCAGCCAAAGCCGACAGGTTGCTGATGGTTGCCGCCGCAAGCGTTGCGGTGGTTTCGTTGTCAGATCGCAACAATTGCTGTCCGCCTGCGATATAGCGGGTCTTGATCGTGGTCGGGCGGTTGCGCTCAATCTGGATATAGGGTTCGACACCCTTGTCATTGGCAACATATTCCATGACCTCGCGGCCCGGAAGATCATCACCGACAAGCGACAGAAAACGAACCAATGCGCCAAGGGCTGTCGCATTGCGGGTGACGTTGCCCGCCCCGCCCAGCATGGCACTTTCGCGTTCGACCCGGATGATCGGGATCGGTGCCTCGGGCGAAATGCGCGTGACCGAGCCATATACAAACCTGTCGAGCATGACATCGCCGATGCAAAGCACTTTGGCATTGGGCAGTTGTTCAACCAGTTGGGCCAGATGGCTAAGATCGGTCATGTTCGTATCGTCTTCTGTTCGTTAAGTCGAAAGTGGCTCGGATCAGGCCTTGGTCAGGCCAAGGGTATGTTCCAGCGCGCCAACCAGCATCTGCCCGATCTGGATATGCATTTCCTGAATGCGGGCGGTGGTGTTGCTGGGCACAATCATCAGAGGATCGCACAGATCGACCATCGCGCCGCCGGTTTTACCAGTCCATCCGGTGGCGATCAGATCCATCTCGTGGGCCTTTTCAAGGCCGAGATTGACGTTCCTGCTGTTGCCGGACGTCGAAATGCCAATCGCGATATCGCCCGGCCGCCCTAGTGCCTCAATCTGGCGCGAGAACAGATAATCGAAACCGAAATCGTTACCGATGGCGGTCAATGCCGAGCTGTCTGTTGTCAGTGCGATGGCTGGTAAAGCGCGCCGGTCATTGATGTAGCGAACCGTAAATTCGGTTGCGATATGCTGCGCGTCGGCGGCCGATCCGCCATTACCAAAGAACAGGAGTTTGTTGCCTTCATTCAGCGCATTGGTGCAGATCGATACCAGCTTTGCAAAGGGCGCACGCGTTGCTTCGCGGGTTTTGTCGACCAGATCAAGATGCTCGTCAAATTCGGCATCGAAGAAGGCATTGATATCCATGTTTTTGATCTCTGGAATGTTCGAGGCGATGAAATCGGGCTGAAACTAGCAGCTTGGATGATGTATTGCCATGACTTATCGTTGTGGAAAGCGGTGTTTGCGGCAATTGGCGGAACGTCAGAAAGTGCCCATTTTTCCCGTTTGGTTTCAATTTATCACAATGATAAATACATAAGCTGTTAACAGGCAGCGAACTATTGTATTTCAATCGGGACTTTCGCCGCGCGTTGCACATTGGAAAATCTGGTCATCCTGTATGTCTGAAAGCACGTTACCCTCACCCGAAGCCTTTCTGGTCGATTATGTGCGGCGTCTTGAACGTCGCAAGGATGGCGTGGGGGCAATTCATGTGCATTTTTCAAAACTTCTGCCATTCAACCGGCGTGACCATCACATCCGCACGGCAATTGCATCGTTCGAAGACATCGTGCCGGAAGTTACCGGGCGCATCTTTACGCTGTCCAATCAGGATCTGATTTTTATCTTTGATGCGGCCGAGATTGACGAGGTCAATGCCGTCATCTTCCGGCTCAAATTTCTCTTCAATGACGATCCACTGATCAGTGATGGCAAGGATGAAAGTGGTGCACCGGCGACCTTTACCGACTATTTTGACGTTGCCCAGCAATACAAGGATTTCCTGCATCTGACCCAGACGCTTGTGCGATCGAACGCCAACCGTCCGCGTCAGGTCAGCAAGGCGGCCGAGCGCCATAACGATAGTCCGGATCTTGAAGACGGTCGTGCACCACTGACGCCGAAAATCCTTGGTCGTATCGACGAGGCATTGCGTCGTGCCGATCTTTCGAACCTGATGCGCCGACAGGCGATTTGTGCCGTTGTTGGTGATGCAAACCCGACGCCGGTTTTCCACGAACTGTTCATTTCGATCAAGGATTTGCAGCAGACGTTGCTGCCTGATGTCAATGTTCTGTCGAATCGCTGGCTGTTCCAGCACCTGACGGAAATTCTTGATCGGCGGATGTTATCCCTGCTTACGCGCAGCAATGACGCATCGGTTACCGGCTCGGTCAGTATCAATCTGAATGTTTCGACGCTGCTATCGCCGGATTTCCTGACATTTGACAGCAATGTCAAAGCAGGCCAGCGCGGCACAATCGTGCTTGAGCTGCAGAAGATCGATATTTTCGCTGATCTTGGGGCGTTTTTCTTTGCGCGCGATTTTTGCCGTGATCGCGGATACCGGATTTGTATTGATGGCATCAGCCATCTGTCGCTGCCCTATATCAACCGCAACAAGCTTGGTGTTGATATGATCAAGATGATCTGGGATCCGGAAATGGAAAATCTGGACGAGGAACACGGCAATGCGATGCGTGAAGCGGTCGCGCAGTCAGGCGATACGCGTGTGATCATGTGCCGTTGTGATGATGAACGCGCGATCAAGTTCGGTCATGGCATCAATATCACCATGTTCCAAGGGCGTTATGTCGAGCAGCTGCTAAGCGAACGCACTAAAAAATAACGCCAGCAAAATAGCTGGCGTCTTTTAATTCCGAAATCAAAACGATTATGCGCCGCGGCTTGCAACACCAGCCTTGGCAAAGGTTGCCATGCCGTTGTGGCATTCCGCAGATGCCCGCAAAAGAGGGATGGCAAGGGCTGCCCCCGAACCTTCGCCAAGCCGCATGCCAAAATCGAGAAGCGGCTGTTTACCCAGTTTTTCGATCAGGCGTTTGTGCCCTGGCTCGGCCGAGACATGCCCGATCATGCAATGATCAAGCGCATCGCTGCGGATGGCGGCAAGGGTTGCCGCAGCGGCACAGGATACATAACCATCAAGAAGAACCGGCACCCGCTGATAACGAGCAGCAAGAATGGCACCGGCCATCGCCGCGATTTCACGACCACCAACACAGCGCAGAACATCAAGTGCATCATGCATCTGATTTTTGTGCAGGATGATGGCGTCGCCTACCACGCGTGTTTTGCGTTCAAGCGTTTGATCGTCAATGCCGGTACCGCGTCCGGTCCAGTCGGTGGCTGCACCGCCAAACAGTGCGTGGGCAATAGCCGCTGCCGAGGTGGTATTGCCGATTCCCATTTCACCGGGCACAAAAAGGTCGAGCCCCTTTTCGATTGCGCTCATGCCAAAGGCCATTGCTTCGGCACAGCCTTCGTCATCCATGGCGGGTTCTTGTGAGAAATCGTTGGTTGGAATTTCAAGTGCGACTTCCATCACGCGCAATTCGGCATCTACTGTTTTGCAGATCTGGTTGATCGCCGCACCGCCATTGATGAAGTTTTCCACCATTTGCTGGTTGACCTCGACCGGGAAGGCAGACACGCCCTGGGCGCAAACACCATGACTTCCGGCAAAGACCGTGACACGCGGGCGTGACATGTTCGGGCGTGAATTTCCCTGCCACCCGGCCAGCCAAAGGCTGATATCTTCCATGCGCCCAAGTGCGCCTGCGGGTTTGGTCAGTTCGGGCTCGCGCGCGCTGACGGCGGCCTGTGCCTCGGTATCGACACCGGGTAATTCGGCCATCAGGGTGCGGATTTCATCAAGGCTTTGCGGGGGATGCTTGGGGTCGAACATGGAAAATCTCCGGCTGGCGGGAGAGGATGCAAAGCGTCTTCTGCTTGGCTTCTGTCGCGCCCATGATTAGTCTGATTGCGTGCAAAATGCCAGTTCGAATATGGGAAATCACCCGTGACAAATGATCATAATCAAACCGGAATGAAATCGCAAAGCCCTGATGACGAGGGCATTGCCAGCAAGATTGAGCACGACGAAGACATTTCGTCGCCAAAGGGACCGGTTGCCGATTTCTGGCGGGCGCTGGCCCTTTTGAGCCGTGTTCCGGTTTCTGCAACATGTGACTTTCGCCCGGTTGCGATCGCGCGGTCGGTCTGGTGCTGGCCATTGGTGGGACTGTTTATTGCAGGTATCGCGATCATCCCGGCATATCTGACCGAAGTTCTCACCGGAAATGGCATGATTGCGGCCATTGTCGCGACGCTGGCACTGATCCTGTTAACCGGGGCGATGCATGAGGATGGTATTGCCGACTGCGCAGATGGATTTGGTGGCGGGCAGGACAAGTTGCGTAAACTTGAAATCATGCGTGACAGTCGCATCGGCACATATGGTGTTGTTGCACTTGTTTTATGCCTTGCGATGCGTGTTGCTGTTCTGGCGGCTGCGGGTGAAAGCGGCAGCATGGCCGCCATTCTGATTGTGATGGCGACACTATCGCGTGCGGCGATGCCGATTGTGACCTATGTTTTTGATCCGGCGCGTGAAGACGGGCTTGGCAAGGGAGCCGGACGTCCCGACATCAGAATGGTCGCGGCAGGACTTGCCGTTGCCTTGATGTTGGTGGTGATTGTTGCAGGGGCATTGACCGCATTCATGTGTTTGGTTGCCATGATGGTCGGGGCATCGATCGTCGGTTGGATCGCCCGGCATCAGATTGGTGGCCATACCGGTGATGTGCTGGGTATGACGCAAATCATTTCCGAGCTATTTGTCGGCATTGCATTTATCGCAGTGCTGCAGGTCACTTGGTGATAAGATCATAAAAATACCGCCGCGCAAATTGACCGGCATTTCATGGATTACATTTTTCCTTGGGGGAAGAATGCAGAAGGCAGTGACGACGCGGTGGTGGCTTGTTCGCCATGCGCCGGTGACAAATCTGGAACGGCTTGTTTATGGTCGAAGTGACATGCCGGTTAATCTGTCGGATGAAAAAGCGTTGCGGGCCTTGGCGCGTCAACTGCCTCGCGAGGCGATCTGGGTTACCAGTCATCTGTCGCGAACGCTTGATACTGCGTTAAAACTTCTGGAACTGATGGATGAAAACATCCTGCCGACCCGTGAGACCGGGTTTGCCGAGCAGCATTTCGGTACGTGGGAAAAGAAGCACTGGAATGACCTTCCGAAGGGGGAGACCACACGTTTCTGGACGGATTTTGCCAGACAGCACCCCCCGAATGGGGAAAGTTTCGGGGATGTTGTCGAACGCGTCGGGCCGTTGTTTGACCGGCTGACACGCTATTGGGCAGGGAAAGATATTGTCGCGGTTATTCATGGGGGAACGGTACGCGCGGCTTTGGCAAGCGCCCTTGGTCTGCCACTTGAGGCGGCGTTGTCGTTTCATGTCGATACACTCGGTTTGACGCGGATCGAACATATTGCTGGTGTCGATCAGCCTGGCTGGCGGGTAACCGGTGTGAATTTGCGCTTTTAGACGATCTGGCGATTTTGGATGAGAAGAACCCCGCGCGAAAATCAGGCAGGGTGTCTGTTTCAGGCTGATTTTCGTTGTTCGGTTTCACGCGCGCCAGAAAGGGCGTATTCCGACAAAAAGCGATCGACCATATCGGCAGTGACATCGTATCTGCCACAGATTGATGCGACATCTTCGAGATAGGCTTCGTAGTAGGGAATAGGGCGGCTGCGCGATTTGCCGCGAAGCTTGTTGATTTCACTGAAATCGGACGCGAATTCCGGTGCCTCTATCACCTGAATGATCGTGTCGTCGATGATGGCCGCTGGTTTGCCCTTGTATTTCTTGCCGCAGGCTGAAAGCATTTTGCTGGCGGTTGGGATGGATATCCCCGGCTGACCCAGAAGCTGTGACATTTGATCCTCGTCGAAATCGTCATTTTCGAACAGTTCCACGAGTTTGGTCAGGTCACGGACCAGAAGCGAAAGCGCATTTACGCGAATGCCACGCGCATGCGACCAGATAATGGTCGCGACAACACCACAGGTCGGACGGCTGGCATAAATGTTTCGAACATCACGACGCGCCAATGATATTTCACCATTCACGGCATGATGTTGCAGGAATTCGGGAAAGGATTGATCGTTATAGTTCAATCTATCAAGCAGCCCGCGCCACATGTCTTCGCGTGATACGGTTTGCCAGGTTGTTGATTTCAGGTTCCGAATTCGTTGAATTTGTTCATGAATTGCCATTTGATCAGCAAATTTCCAATTAACCCCAAGAGTTGGCCCGAAACCTTTTGCAGTTCCGGCATCCGGACTTTGTTTGTTTTGTAATGTCCGGCGATCACGCTGGCGGCTTTTGGCAGCTCTGATTCCAACGTGATAAAATTATGTTCTCCTAAAGAATAACCGCTCACAAGCAGTCAATTCTTACAAATACTGACCTTATGGCTAGGTCGGAGTTTGGGCTTTGGTCATAGGGGTAAAGCTGCTACGTTCGGCGCTGCCGTTTGGTGATGGGAAACCGGTGTGATGCCGGTGCTGCCCCCGCAACTGTAACGGGTTGGGTGATCCGGGTGATGTGATGTCACCAGCCACCGGTAATGTTGATGCGTAGCCAACATGCCGGGAAGGCGGATTGCTTTCATGCCCGCAGCCAGGAAACCAGCCATCGGTATCCCTGTTCGCAAGGATATGGGGTAACGCAATCGGGCCTCGGTGGGAGGTCAAAGCGAAGGAAAACGGGTATGACCCAGAATATGGCTGAAAACAGCCAGCTTGCCGGGATTCATCTGATCCTTGGCGGTGCCAGATCGGGCAAAAGCCGGTTTGCCGAAAACCGGATCAACCATGCAGGCGGCGGTATTTATATCGCGACCGGTCGTGCGTGGGACGACGAAATGGCAAACCGTATCGAACTTCACAAATCATCGCGTGGCGAGATGTGGCAAACGATCGAGGAACCGCTTGATCTTTGCACGGTCCTGTCTGCCTGCAGTAGTGATGGCAGCAAACCGGTATTGGTCGATTGCCTGACGCTTTGGCTGACCAATCTGATGCTGGAAGATCGCGATATCGAGGCCGAATTTGACCGATTATGCGACATCCTTCCCGGGCTGGACATTCCGGTTCTTCTGGTGTCGAACGAGGTCGGCTTCGGGATTGTGCCGGAAAATACCATGGCGCGCAGCTTTCGGGATCACGCAGGACGATTGCATCAGCGAATTGCCGAACTTGCCGATCAGGTGACGCTTGTGGTTGCTGGCATTCCGATGGCAGTTAAATAGAACAGAATTTATGGATTTAAGGACAATTGAACATGGCACAGCTTGGAAAAATCCCGGCAACAGTGATCACCGGTTTTCTTGGTGCAGGCAAAACCACGATGATCCGCAATATGCTGGAAAATGCCGGGGGTAAGCGGATTGCGCTGATCATCAACGAGTTTGGTGATCTGGGTGTCGACCGCGAGGTTATTAATGGATGTGGCATATCGGGTTGTGCCGAGGATGATGTTGTCGAACTGGCAAACGGGTGCATCTGCTGCACGGTGGCCGATGATTTCCTGCCAACCATCAAGGGCCTGATTGATCGTGATACACCGCCAGATCATATCGTGATCGAAACATCCGGGCTGGCATTGCCAAAACCGTTGGTCAAGGCGTTTAACTGGCCGGAAATCCGGTCGCGCGTCACGGTGGATGGTGTTGTTGCCGTTCTGGATGGGGCGGCGTTGCGTGACGGGCTGTTTGCCCATGATCATCACGCGGTTCAGGCGCAGCGCGAAGCGGACGACAATCTGGATCACGAAAGCCCGCTTGAGGAGCTGTTTGAAGAACAGCTCCATTGTGCGGATATGGTGGTTCTGAACAAAACCGATCTGCTGAGCGAGGCCGAAATTGCCAAGGTCGAGGCAAATGTCCGGGCCGAGCTGAAACGTCCGTCCGTCAAGATTATCGCAACCGCGCACTCAAAGGTCGAAAATGCTGTGTTGCTGGGCCTTGGTGCGGCAGCCGAGGACGACCTTGATAGCCGTCCGTCGCATCATGACGATGGTCACGAACATGACCATGATGATTTTGAAAGCTTTGTCGTGTCGCTTGATAATGTTGAGGATGCCGCAGCGCTTGAGAAGCGTTTGATTGACGTTGTGCGTCAGTTTGATGTGCTGCGGATCAAGGGGTTCCTTGATATTCCCGGCAAACCGATGCGCCAGGTCGTTCAGGGGGTTGGTGAACGGTTCCAGCGTTATTTCGACCGCCCGTGGGCGGCAACCGAGAAACGCCGGTCGGAACTGGTGGTGATTGGCCTGCATGGTCTGGATCGCAACGCTATCGAAGCGGCCATCAAGGCGTCCTGAAGCGGCGCGTTCATGTTTGAAATACTGAGATCATCCGGCTGCGCCTGTGCAGGCCGGGTGATTTCAGGGCTCTGATATCCGAGAAAAGAAACGGAAGTTCCCGATGCATCTACTTGCCGCCCAGCCGGGACTGGTCACCGATGGAAGCGAGGCCGTCGATCTGGGGCAAAGCCCGGGCGATGTCGTTATCCTGTCGGCGGCAGAGTCCGAGCTTGCCTGTCTCGCGGGTGCGCAGGCACGGCTGGATGCGGCGTTTGGCAAGGATGTCCCTTCCCTGCGATTGGCGAGCCTTTTGCAGCTGGGGCACAATATGTCGGTCGATCTTTATGTCGACGACGTTCTGGCAGAGGCCAAATTCATCATCGTGCGTATTCTGGGCGGGCGAGGATATTGGGAATACGGGATCGAACAGCTGGTCGAACTGGCCCGTCGCAACGATGTGCCGCTGGTACTGTTGCCCGGTGACGATCAACCCGATGCAGAGCTTCTGTCCCTATCGACGGTTAAGGGTAGCACATATCAGCAAATCTGGCGTTACCTGATCGAAGGTGGACCGGAAAATGCCGAACATTTACTTCGTCTTATATATGAAAAGTTAAACCCGTCTGTCAGCTGGAACTGGAAACCGGCGGCACCCTTGGTCAAGGCCGGGTTGTACTGGCCGGGAAAAACAACGGCAAATCTTGAAGAAATTGAACAAACTTGGAAACAAAATCATTCTGTTGTTCCGATAATCTTCTACCGTGCGTTAATTCAGGCCGGTAATCTGGACGTAATTGATGCACTGGTTGAAGAACTTCAGACTAATAAACTAAACCCGTTGCCAATTTTTGTTGCCAGCCTGAAAGATCCGGTTGCTGCTGCCTTGGTCGAAGAATGGCTGGGGGCAACCAAAGCAGACCTCATCCTCAATACCACCGGTTTTTCCCTTGCGGTACCGGGTATCGAACGCCAGATCGGACCGTTTGACGGTGTAGACGCACCGGTTTTTCAGGTTGTGCTGTCGGGCGGTGGTGAAGCGTCCTGGCGTGATGGTGTCAACGGGCTTGCCGCGCGCGATATTGCGATGAATGTAGCATTGCCGGAAGTAGATGGGCGTATCCTGTCGCGTGCAGTGTCATTCAAGGGATCGGCGGGCAAGGATGCCCAGACACAGATTGATCTGGTCAAATATATCCCGGTACGCGATCGTGTTGCCTTTGTTGCAGAACTGTCGGCCAATTGGGTCAAATTGCGCAAGACGGACGCTCCGATGCGCAAAGTCGCGATGATCATGGCCAATTACCCCAACAAGGATGCGCGGCTTGGCAATGGTGTGGGGCTTGATACACCGGCCGGGATGATTGAGACACTGCGTGCGATGAAGGATGCCGGGTACAGGATTGACGACCTGCCGGAAAATGGCGATGTGCTGATTGCCGCGGTTAAGGCCGGGCCGACCAATGATTACAAGTCGCTGGCTGATCGGGTTGTTCGGGTGACGATCCCGGTTGCGGGTTATCGCGCGGCATTTGCCGCCCTGCCGGCGCGCATTCGCCAGCAGGTGACAGATGCCTGGGGTGATCCGGAAAGCGATCCGTTTTATCTGCCGGATCGGGCGGCGATTGCCCTTTCGATCCTGCCGATGGGTAATGTTGTCGTCGGGCTGCAACCGGCACGCGGATACAATATCGATCCGCTTGAAAGCTATCACTCGCCCGATCTGGTGCCCCCCCATAACTATTTCGCGTTTTACATCTGGCTGCGTCATCATTTCGGGGCGCATGCGGTCATTCATTTTGGCAAACATGGCAATATGGAATGGCTTCCGGGCAAGTCGCTGGCGCTGTCAGAAGAATGCTTTCCCGAGGCCGTGTTTGGCCCGACGCCGCATTTCTATCCCTTTATTGTCAATGATCCGGGCGAAGGCACGCAGGCCAAGCGACGTGCGCAGGCGGTGATCCTTGATCATCTGACGCCACCTTTGACGCGGGCAGAAAGTTATGGGCCGCTCAAGGATCTGGAGGCGCTGGTCGATGAATATTATGACGCGGCTGCGGTTGACCCAAGGCGACTGCTGATCCTGAAGCGCGACATTCTTGAGCTTGCTATTCGCATCGGACTTGATCGCGATTGCGGCATTGAGCCGGACGAGGAGGAGGAAAGCGCGCTTGCCAAACTTGACAACTATCTGTGCGAGTTGAAGGAACTTCAGATCCGCGATGGTTTGCATATCTTTGGCAAAGCGCCGGAAGGCGATCTTTTGACCGATCTTCTGGTCGCATTGGCAAGATTGCCAAGGGGGGCGAGCGAGGGGCCGAAGGCATCGCTTCATCGTGCCCTTGCTGCCGATATTCTTGGTGATCCCGGTTTTGATCCGCTTGATTGCGCTTTTGCCGAGTTTTGGCCGGGCCTGAAGCCCGAAATCCTTGCGCGATATGATGTTGGTCCGTGGCGCACCACGGGTGATACGGTGGAACGGATCGAGCTTCTGGCGCGCGATCTGGTGCGCGGTGTGATCGCGGCCGATAGTGCATGGCAGCGGACAATTGAGGTTCTTTCCGATATCGAAACATCTATTCGTCCGGCGGTTACAGCCTGTGGCGATGCCGAGATCGCCGGATTGCTTCGCGGTCTTGCGGGCAAGTTTGTCGAACCTGGACCATCAGGTGCGCCGACGCGCGGCCGACCGGATGTTTTGCCGACCGGGCGGAATTTCTATTCGGTTGATACACGGACGGTTCCGACCCCGGCGGCATGGCAACTGGGCTGGAAATCAGCCGAACTGTTGTTGGAACGGCATGTTCAGGATCACGGTGAATGGCCCGCGGCCCTTGGTCTTTCGGTTTGGGGCACTAGCAATATGCGCACCGGGGGCGATGATATTGCCCAGGCGCTTGCCCTGATGGGGGTACGGCCAACCTGGGACAGTGCATCGCGCCGGGTTACCGGGTTCGAGATTATGCCCGCATCCCTGTTGGGGCGTCCGCGCGTTGATGTGACGTTGCGCATATCGGGTTTCTTCCGCGATGCATTCCCGGGCTTGATTGACCTGTTTGACAGCGCGGTGCGTGCGGTGGCCGAACAGACGGAGGAGACTGCGGACATGAACCCGATTGCGGTTCGGGTGGCAGCGGAAACCGCAAAGCTGTGTGACGCCGGGGCAAATCCCGAGCAGGCACGGAAACAGGCGGCATTTCGCGTATTCGGCGCCAAACCTGGTGCCTATGGCGCAGGGTTGCAGGCGATGATCGACGAAGAACTTTGGGAAGACGAGGCCGATCTGGCGGATGCCTATCTGGCGTGGGGCAGTTATGCCTATGGCAACGGGGCAGAAGGCGAAGCGGCGCGTGATCTGTTTGAAACGCGGCTGTCGCGGGTCGATGCGATTGTTCATAATCAGGATAACCGCGAACATGATTTGCTGGATTCCGATGACTATTATCAGTTCGAAGGCGGAATGACATCGGCGGTCCGGCATCTGTCAGGCAGGCAGCCGACGGTCTATCACAGTGATCATTCCCGTCCAGAAAGCCCGAAAGTCCGAACTTTGGAAGAAGAAATTGCCCGTGTTGTCCGGGCCCGCGTGGTTAATCCGAAATGGATCAAAGGCGTGATGCGCCATGGTTACAAGGGCGCATTTGAGATGGCGGCGACGGTGGATTACCTGTTTGCCTTTGCCGCGACGGCGCGGTGTGTCGCCGATCATCATTTTGATCTGGTTTATGATGCGTATCTTGGCGATACGGATGTGCGTGAGTTCATCAGGGATCACAATCCCGATGCGTTTTGCGATATTCGCAACCGCCTTCGCGAGGCGATTGATCGTGGTCTTTGGCAGCCGCGCCGGAATTCCGTATCAGTCGATCTGATGGGGAACGGCACGGCATAACCGGGCCTTGGCCGTCATCGTGAGTCACGAGAATTTTACCGTTGAAATGAATAGTCGGAACAAACCGGGGAGTTGAAACGTTTCGTTTTCGCACCATATCTCTTTTAACCAAGTGTTAATCAATTGGTTGAGGGACGGGGCACACCTATCGAGCCGATAACCGCAAAAGACGGATCGGCAACAGAGTTAGGAGGCCACTATGGAAAGAACGAAACACGTTCGTTTGCCTGACTATCTGCAGACCCCTCTGCCGGTTCATGCCGGACATGCAGACATTGTCGATTTCCTGCTTGCTGATGCCGACCTTCCTGACTGGTTACGCGCCGATTTGCACGGTCAGGGTCATGACCGCCCGGCCCGCGGTGCGATCCGTTCGGTTCTTGACCTGCGTGAACGGTTTAACGGTGTTCATGCTCCGGTCAGTATCGAAGAATTTCGTGATGGCTTGGACGAACTGGCGCGCCATCTGCCGGGACCAGATCAAACAGCCATCGAAATCGATGCCAAGGTGCGGATTTACTGGCGTTATCTTCAAGGTGTCGAGCGTCAGATCTGGCGGGCAACCATTTCAAGGGCTCATGTGGCGTTAAATCATTTTCCCGTGGTTCGCGAATTGAAGTTACTGATTGCGGATGTTGTTACGACGCGCAACTGGCTTGAGCGTCGACTTGAAGTGATCGAAAAAAGTTTCCAGAAACCGGTTCATGTACCGAATGATGCTGTGCGCAAGGCATTGCTTCGCCTGCGTCAGATGTCACCGGGTGACCGTTTACAATTGTTCAACAAGGCACGGATGCGCCGCCCCGAATTGCGTAATACCGACATGCGCGAGCCTGATAAATGGGCCGATCTGGTGACGGGCGATCTTGGATTGTCATCAGGTTGAAGTCGTAACAGACATGTCAGTGAACCGAACCCGGTGGGGTTCCGGGGGATCGCACCCGTTACGGGTGCAAGAGCGCGGCTGGAAACGGCCGCGCTTTCTTTTTGGGTGGTTGTCTATCGACCGCCAGGCGGGCAAACTCGCAAGATTGATTTTCCAGGGGTATATGGATGCGCGCGTTTTTTGCCGTTGCAGGTTTGGTTTTGCAATTTGGTGCAGGGGTTGGCATTGCGGCGGCGGATGACTGGCCAAAGGTCCCGAACGGGCCGCTGCATTGGCAGTTGCAGGGCGACATTGATATCGGCGGCAATATCCGGGTAACCGATAGCGATCTGTTTGAAACGACGACCAATCAGGTTCAGGAATGGCGCGAAGCCGCTATTTTCCCGATCTGCTACATCAATGTTGGCGCGGTCGAGGACTGGAACGACGATTATGCCGAATTCCCCAAGGATGTGATTGGCAACCCCTATTGGGGTTGGGAAGGCGAAAACTGGCTTGATATCAGCCGGTTCGAGCAATTTGCCCATATCATGGAGGCACGGTTTGACCTGTGTCGGGAAAAGGGTTTTCTGGGTGTCGAGCCGGATAATATCGATGCGTACGAAGCGGATGGGTCGAACAAGAAAACCGGGTTTGACCTGACACGTTCTGATCAGCTTCGTTATGTCGGATGGCTGATTGAGCAGGCGCATGCCCGCGGGCTTGCCATCGGGCAGAAGAATGCCGGCGAACTGGTTCCGGAACTGGTCGGCCGGATGGATTTTGCCCTGCTTGAATCATCCTTTCGGTTTGGCTTCATGGATGCCTTTTTACCTTATTCAAAGATGAAAAAGCCGGTTTTTGCGGTCGAATATATCGAAGAAGGGACCGATCCGGACTGGTTCTGCCCTGAAGCCCGAAAATACGGTTTCCAGGGTATCGTCGAGCATTTTGAACTGGATCAGAAACCCGAAAACTGTCCTTGATCAGGGGCGCGCTTCACCGCATTGTTCCGACAGAAATGCAAAGGGATGAAGCAATGACCGACAACAACACGCCAGATACCGACCTGAATGCCCGCCATGATGAAAAAATGAAGAAGATCAAGGCCGCGCGCGACAAGATGATGGCGCAGAAGATCGACAAAAAGGGCCTGATCATCGTTCATACAGGCAAGGGCAAAGGCAAGTCGTCATCGGCATTCGGCATGGCGATGCGGTGTGTTGGACATGACATGAAAGTCGGCGTTGTGCAGTTCATCAAAGGTGGTTGGGAAACCGGCGAGGCAAAGCTTTTGAAGAAGTTTCCCGGTCTTTGCGAATTTCACGCCATGGGTGCGGGCTTTACCTGGGAAACACAGAACCGGGCGCAGGATGTTGCACTGGCGCGTGAAGCCTGGAACAAGGCGCTTGAGATGATGCGCGACCCAAGCTTTGCCATGGTGATCCTTGACGAGATCAACATCGTTCTGCGCTATGATTTCCTGCCGCTTGATGATGTTCTGGCAGCGTTGGCGGATAAACTGCCTGATCAGCACGTTGTCCTGACCGGCCGAAATGCCCCCGATACCCTGATCGAGGCGGCGGACCTTGTGACCGAGATGACCATGATCAAACATCCGTTCCGCGAACAGGGCATCAAGGCACAGATCGGTGTCGAGTTCTGATCTGCCGTTTCGGTGGATAGCCAGATACAGGAAGGTTTTGAAACCGGAATGAGAGTGCGCCCTGTTCCTGCTTTGATGTTGCAAGGTACCGGTTCGGATGTCGGCAAGTCCCTGCTGGTGGCCGGATTATGCCGTGCTTTTGCGCGGCGCGGGCTTCGGGTGCGTCCGTTCAAGCCGCAAAACATGTCCAACAATGCGGCCGTGACCGATGATGGCGGTGAAATTGGTCGGGCACAGGCGTTACAGGCGCGTGCATGCGGCATTCCGACATCGGTTCATATGAACCCGGTTCTGCTGAAACCGCAAAGTGACATCGGCGCACAGGTCGTGGTGCAGGGCAAGGTCCTGACCAGTGCGAAGGCGCGGGATTATTACCGGCTGAAACGCGATTTGCTGCCGCGTGTGACTGAAAGCTTCGATCTGGTGGCACATGACGCCGATCTTGTGCTTGTCGAAGGTGCAGGATCACCGGCTGAGGTTAATCTGCGCGCGGCTGATATTGCCAATATGGGCTTTGCCGAGGCGGCAAGAATCCCGGTGGTGCTGGTGGGGGATATTGATCGGGGCGGGGTGATCGCATCAATTGTCGGTACGCATGCCCTGCTGTCCGAAGGGGACCGTCACTGGCTGCGTGGCTATATCATCAACAAGTTTCGCGGTGATGTCTCGCTGTTCGAGCCTGCCTTGCAGATCATCCGCGATCATACGGGACTTGAAAGTTACGGTATCGCAACATATTGGCAGGGGGCCAATCGCCTGCCTGCCGAGGATGGTGTCGCGCTTGAAAAAGCCGGACGTTATGTGCGGACCGGTAAGGGTGGAAAACTGATTAGGATTGCAGTGCCGCATATGCCGCGGATTGCGAATTTTGATGACCTTGATCCGCTGGCGGCCGAGCCGGATGTCGAACTTCTGATCATTAAACCGGGCGAGGTTATTCCTGCCGATATCGACCTTGTGCTTTTGCCCGGTAGCAAATCGACCACATCCGATCTTCGTTTCCTAAAACAGCAGGGTTGGGATATCGACATTCTGGCGCATTACCGCCGGGGCGGTTATGTGATTGGCATTTGCGGCGGGTATCAGATGCTGGGGCGCATGGTCCATGATCCCGACGGGATCGAAGGTGAGGCGGGATCAGAAGCCGGGCTTGGATTGCTTGACGTTGAAACCGTGATGGGCGGTGACAAGACGCTGCGTCAAACCGCCGGGCTGGCGGAACTTGGCGGGGTTGCGGCCAATATTCCGGTTAGTGGCTATGAAATCCATATGGGCGAGACAGCCGGGCCGGATCGCGACCGAAGCTGGCTTTGTCTTGAAGGCGGGATAATGGACGGTGCGCAAAGTGCGGACGGGCGCGTTGCAGGCTGCTATTTGCATGGCCTTTTTGGCAGTGATGCGTTCCGGTCAGCCTATCTGGCGGTGCTCGCCGGGCGGGTGCGTGATGGCAGTGCCGATTTCGAGGCCGGGATTGAAGCAGCGCTTGATAAACTGGCCGATCATGTCGAAGCGTGTCTTGATCTTGACGGGCTTTTGGTGTTGGCGCGAAGCCGGTCAGATTGAACGAATGCCAAAAAGCGCAAGATTGGTGCTGTTTGGCGCGACAAAGCCTTTACATTGGCGCATTTGCGTGGTTTGAGAGAATTTGAAATTCCGGTCCTGTAATGAATGGCGCACAGACGCCATATGGTATCAAGCCGCCATATGCGGCCCGGTTTGCAAAACGTTCATCCTTGGTTGGGTATCTTCAATTCCATGCGTCAATTACATCATTTCTGGCTGTCACCGTTTTCGCGCAAAGTGCGTCTGGTTCTGGCCGAGAAGAAGCTTGAATTCGAGCTTAAGGCAGAACCTGTCTGGGAGCGACGCGATGCGTTTCTGTCGCTGAACCCGGCGGGCGAAGTGCCGGTCCTGGAAGAAGAAGACGGCACGGTCCTGTGCGATTCAACCGTGATCTGCGAATATCTGGATGAAGTTTATACCGATACCCCGCTTTTGGGAACGGATGCCAAGGAACGTGCGGAAATCCGCCGTCTTGTCGCGTGGTTTGACGGCAAGTTCAACCGCGAGGTTACCGAGCATCTGCTGGGTGAAAAGCTGTTGAAACGCTTCTTTTCGACCGGGACGCCGGATACCAAAATCCTGCGCGCCGGGCGAACCAATGCGGCCTATCATCTGGATTATATCGGATGGCTGTTTGAACGCCGGAACTGGCTGGCGGGAGAACATCTGACGATGGCCGACATTGCCGCAGCCGCCCAGATTTCCGTGATTGATTATATGGGTGATATCAACTGGTCAAAACATCCGCGCGCGAGGGATTGGTATATGCGGATCAAAAGCCGCCCTGCGATGCGCGACATTCTGGCGGACCGGCAGGCAAGCTTCCCTCCATCCCCGCATTATGCCGATCTGGATTTTGAATGACGGGTTCCTCGAAGGTCGACAGCTTTTATCCACAAGGTGGCCTTAACGCCGCCAGCTATGACCTTCGTGCCGAGCTTGATCGCAAATTATTCGAAGATCCGATCCCGTTTTATCGTGATATTGCCTTCAAAACCGGTGGTTCGGTTCTTGAACTGGGCTGCGGGACCGGCCGGATTGCTGCCGCGATTCGTGAGGCCGGTATTGCGATTGAAGGCCTTGATCTTTCCGATGCGATGCTGGCACAGGCGCGCGCGAACTATCCCGACATGGTCTGGTACAAAGGCGATATGTGCAACTTTGATCTGGGGCGGCAATTTGCCCTGATCATTATTCCGTTTCGCGGATTTCAGGAAATCACCGATGGCAATGATCAGCAGCGATGCCTTGCCGCGGTCTTTGCTCATTTGCGGCCGGGCGGAATGCTGGTTCTTGATCTGATTGATCCGGATTTACGTTATTGTCTGCCGGAAGGTGACCCGGAACGTGTTGAATTGCCGCCGTTTCCGATGCCAGATGACGTTGGTGCGCCAGACAGCCGGTTGCGGATCACCGCGATGGAACGAACCAGCGATCCCCTGACCCAGCGGTTTGATGAACATTGGCGGTTCGAGGAAATTGATCCTACGGGCAATGTCCTGCGATGCGAGGATTGCTGGCATCATATGCGATGGGTTCATCGCAGTGAAATGCGGTTAATGTTGCAGATTTCAGGATTCGTTTCGATATCGGAATTTTCTGATTTCAAAGGCAATCCACCACGATATGCTGCCAACCAGGTCTGGATGGCAAAACGGCCGGACTGATACCCGGCCGTTTTATTTAAATCCTGCGCAACCTAGTTCCCGGAGAACTTTTGGGCACCTGCCAACGCTTCCTGACGTTCGTTTTCGGGCAGGGGAACAAGGCCGTTATCAGCCAAAAGGCCTTCTTCGCCGATCACGGCGTCCGAGGTATAGGTTGCGACAAATGCACCCAACGTGCGGACCAGTTGCTGATGATCGTCCTTTACATAAAGGTAAAGTGCACGCGATCCCGGATAGCTGCCATCCAGAATGGTGTCATAATCAGGTGCAACGCCATTGATCGGAATGCCCTGCATGGCTTCACGGTTGCGATCAAGGTTGTTGAAACCCATCACACCATAGGATTTTGGATCTTTTTCAAGTTTGCTGATCACCAGTCGATCATTTTCACCTGCCTCGATATAGGCACCATCTTCGCGAATGGTGCGGCAAAGCAGGCGGAAGCTTTCAGGATCGGTCGCTTCGAGGCTTGCGATATCGCTGAATTCGGCACAGCCCTTATCCATCAGAAGCTGTCCCATCAGGTCTCGCGTGCCCGAAGTCGGCGGCGGGCCGTAAACGCGGATCGGAATGTCTGGCAGGTTGGCGTCTATATCGGACCATTTGACATGCGGGTTCGGAACGCTGGCCCCCTGAACCGGAACGGTGCGTGCCAGTGCCAGATAAAGCTGGCGGGCCGACAGCGTCATTGCCGGAGCCTTACGTGATCCCAACAGGACGATGCCGTCATAGCCGATTTTGATTTCGCTGATATTGCGCACCGAATTGGCGGCACAGATGGCGGTTTCCGAACCGGTTATCTGGCGCGATGCATCGACGATGTCGGGATATTCCGAACCGATTCCACCGCAGAACAGTTTGAAACCACCGCCCGAGCCGGTGCTTTCGACGACCGGGGCCGGTTCACCGGTGGTCTTGCCGAAATATTCGGCGACCTTGGTGGTCAGCGGAAAGATCGTCGAAGAACCGACAATCCTGATCTGGTCGCGGGCCTGTGCCGTGCTGGCGGCAATCATCATCGTTACGGATGCGGCAATGGCGGTCGTGGCAATCAAACGACGCATGGGGTCCCCCGGCTGAAAATCTGGCGATATGGTCCCGAAACCGGCGGGCACATATCAAATGTGGATCAGAACCTATTCCGATCCGGTCTGAACATCCATCTTTTCTATATTCGCTCTTGCCGCATCAGCGACAGGGGTTCCGTTTGAATTTTCTATGACAGTTAGATAATCCTGACGCGCAAGATCGTTATTTTCGGCAATCCGATGCAGGTTTGCGCGTTCGAAAAGCGCCTGAATATTGTTGGGGGATAGTTCCAGAGCGCGTTGAATATCGGTCATGGCGAGGTCGTAGGTTTCCAGCATACGCCATGCCGTGCCACGATAGATCAGGGCTTCGACATTGTCTGGATCAAGATCAAGCGCATTGTTCAGATCGTCGATCGAGTCCCAATACTGCCCGGCCATGCCCAGAACCATTGCCCGATCAACCCAAAGGGTTGGATCGTTTTTGACCATGTCCAAGGCACGTGATTGATCGCGCCAGGCAAACTCAAGATTGCCAGCCATCATCCAGCTTTGCCCGGCTTGTGCCAGAAGCCCGGCAACGACCTGTTGGGGGGAAGTGCTTTCATCGGCAAGTGCATCAAGGCGGGTTGCGGCTTCTTCGTATTTTTCAAGCGCAATCAGCGCGACCGCGACACAATGCTTTGCCGGTTCCCCGCCACCCATATCGCGCCATGCAATGGCACTTTCAAACCCGTCTTCCGGTTTGAGGCGTGCGAGTTTCAGGCAGTCCTGATATTGCCTGGCGTCATCGGCACTCATATTTGTGCCTTGTGCCAAGGCCTGTCTTTGCGTGCCAAACGAAACCAGCATCATGCCAAACAGGGTCATCGCAACGAGTGATGATGCGCGCAAGGTTTTGCGTGCAAACAGTTCAGACATGGTGGGCCTTTCAGTTTGGCGTCAGTTTTAAAAGCGACGAGGCGTTGGCCAGCATACGGTTGTATTGCTCGTACCGACCAGAACCTGTTTATCAGGTCCGCATTGCAAATCATGAAAGCGGCAAGAAAATGATTGTGATTTCAAACTTTCCGCAACATGGTCCGGAAAGCTTTTGTCATGGCCGACCGGGGCCGATAGTGTTCCACGCTTAGAGATAGTCTCCCCGGCATATGGATTTGATAATGACCGAAAAGCTGTTTTGCTTCGGATTGGGATTTTCAGCACGCCTTGTCGCCAATCATCTGCGCGAGGAAGGCTGGAAAATAGCCGGTACCACGCGCAGTGCGGAAAAGGCTGACGCGTTGCGCGTGCAGGGGATCGAGCCCCATATTTTTTCCGATGACGTGCCGGTGGCCGACATTCGCGACGCCCTGAAAGGTGTCACCCATGTCCTGATTTCGGCGCCACCGGGGGGGGATGGTGATCCTGTTCTGGCCCATCATGCCGGTGATCTTGCCGCCCTGCCCAGTGGAACATGGATCGGATATCTGTCGACAACAGGTGTTTATGGCGACCGCGATGGTGCGACCGTTACCGAAGAAGACGACCTGATACCAAGTGGCAAACGTGGTCGCAGACGGGTGGCCGCAGAAAAGGCATGGTTCGATCTGGGGCAGCGTCATGGTCTTTGTGTGCAAAGTTTCCGATTGGCCGGGATTTACGGACCGGGACGTAATGCCCTGGAAACGGTTCGATCCGGACGGGCGCGGCGGGTTGTAAAGCCCGGACAGGTTTTTTCACGTATCCATGTCGAAGATATTGCACAGACGGTTCTGGCATCCATCAAACGTCCGAATGCCGGTGCAGCTTATAATGTGTGTGACGATGATGCCGCCCCGCCGCAGGATGTAATTGCTTATGCCTGTGGTTTGCTTGGCATGGATCTGCCACCGGAGGAGGATTTCGAGACAGCCAATCTGAGCCCGATGGCTGCAAGCTTTTATGAAGATAACAAGAGGGTGGCCAATGACCGGATCAAGTCCGAGCTTGGTGTGAAGCTGCGTTTTGCCGACTACAAGGCGGGTTTACTGGCGCTACATGACGAAATATTGGCTAAAATCAACGGGGCCGGGACAGATACGCTTTAAAAGGGCATTGTTGACGCACCCTGCGGGTCGTATATAACCGCTTAGGAATTTTGATCGGGCCGATATCCGCATTTGGCCCTGATGGTACCCAGCGCCGGATCGTGATGGCGGGATCATCGCGACATCATCGGCCGGCAAGGAGAGAGCAAGCATGGATCGTCGTATCGTAACCGTTTTTGGCGGCACCGGATTTGTCGGGCGTCATATCGTCAAGCGTTTGCTTGAGCGTGACTTTATCGTCCGCGTTCCGACCCGCAGCTTTGAGCGCGTCAAGAAACTGAAGCCGATGGGCTATCTTGGGCAGGTGGTTCCGGTACATTGCGATGTTCGCAATGAAGAGTCGATCAAAGGCGCGATCGAAGGTTCCGAAGCGGTTATCAACCTGTTGGGCATTCTGTATCAGCGCGGCAGCAGCAGCTTCATGAATATCCATGTCAAAGCCGCAAAACGTATTGCCGAAGAAGCCAAGGCCTGTGGTGTTAAAACCTTCCTGCACATGTCCGCCCTTGGCGTTGATAAGAATCCGCATGCGCTTTATGCGACTTCGAAACTGGCTGGTGAGAAGGCTGTTCGCGAAGCTTTCCCGGATGCAGTGATTTTCCGCCCGTCGGTTATTTTTGGTCCGGAAGATAATTTCCTGAACCAGTTTGCCACCATGGCGCGTTATTCCCCGGTTCTGCCGGTTATTGGTGCGCCGGGCCTGCCGAAGGTCGAACTCGATAAAGGCAAGGTCGACATGCTTGGCGATGGTGGTCCGAAATTCCAGCCGGTCTATGTTGCCGACGTAGCCGAAGCGTTTGTAACTGCACTGGTCGAGGGCAAATCTGCTGGCAAGACCTATGAGTTGGGTGGGCCGGAAGTATACAGCTTCATGGGACTTCTGCGCGATATGCTGCAGATGACCCGTCAACGCGCCATTCTGATGCCCGTACCGTTCTGGTTGGCATCGATCAAGGCGTTCTTCCTGCAATTCCTGCCTAAGCCGCTTTTGACCCCGGATCAGGTTCGGTTGCTTAAAACCGACAATGTCGTTTCCGAAGGTGCTGAAGGTTTTGCCGAACTTGGTATTACGCCCAACAGCGTTGAAGCGATTGCGCCAACCTATCTGAAACGTTTCTGCCCGCCGCGCAAAAGTGGTGAATTCCGCCGCTTTGTCTGATCGGATGTTGTTGCAGAAGTGATAAAAAAGCCCCGCCGAAATCCATCGGCGGGGCTTTTTCTTTGGGTCTCGGCTAACTAACCGGCGCGAACGCGGGCGACAAAGTTGTTCGCCTCGTCCTGAAGGCGATGTGCCTTTTGCAGAAGTTCTTCGGCCGTGTTGCGGGTCGAACCCGAGAGGCCCTGAACCGCTTCGGCGGCACGTGAAACATTAAGCATGTTTTCTGATACGTGACGTACACCATTGGCTGCTTCTTCGGAACCGCTGGCAATTTCGGCGGTGGCGGCACCCTGTTGGCGCATGGCGGCTGCGATTGAGCTTGAGATCGTATCGATTTCGCCAATGGTCTGGGCGATGGTCGAAATCATTTCGACGGCTTCGGTGCTGACCGCACGCATTTCATTGATCTGCTTGCCGATATCCTCGGTCGCGCGCTGTGTCTGGGATGCCAGGTTTTTGACCTCGTTTGCCACAACGGCAAAGCCCTTGCCTGCATCCCCGGCACGCGCGGCTTCGATGGTCGCGTTAAGAGCCAGAAGGTTGGTTTGATCGGCAATGGTCGTAATCAGCTCGATAACTTCGCCGATACGATCCGCGGTTTCGGACATCTGGCGAACAGTTTCATCAGATTTGCGGGCTTCGGAAACGGCAGAGCGGGAAACCTCCTCCGCCTTGGAAACCTGTCGTTCAATTTCTGCAATCGATGCAGACAGTTCTTCGGTCGCGGAAGTAACCGAACTGACATTTTGGGAGGCATTCTGGGATGCTTCGCTGACTTCGATGGCACGATGAACGTTGTCACCGGCATTCTGCGCCATGTTATCGGCGGCATCGCGCATATCGCCAACCTGTGAAAGTAATTCGGTGACAAGGCCGTTGACCGAGCTTTCAAAGCCGTTCGCCATTTCAAGCAAAGCCTCGCGACGCTGTTCTTCGGCACGGCGTTCGGCGGCCTTGTTTTCCTCGCGCAGTTTTTCGGCGTCGCGGGCATTTTCGCGGAAGGTTTCAACAGCTGCAGCCATATCGGCAATCTCGTCACTGCCACGATCGGAAACCGGTGTTTCAAGATCGCCATTGGTCAGCCGACCCATCGCAGAACTTAAACCGATAAGGCGGGCCAGCAGGTTACGTTGCACATACAGCCAGATGATCAGGCCAGAAATGACGATTGCGGCCACGGCTACACCGATCATTGCCTTTTCTGCGGCGCTGATCGTGGTTGAAACATCGCGGTTTGCATCGTCGATCTTTGCGCGCATATCGCTCAGAAGACGGTCGGCTGTCGAACCGATTGCTTGAGATGTTGCAGTTGTTTTTGCCAGCAGTTCATCAAGCGATTTTTCGTCCTCGATTTCCTTCTGGCGCAGGCTGAACAGGTTATTGCCGTTATTGGGATTAAGGCCGTTTGAAATTGCCGTGAAAGCGGTCTGTGCCTTTTCGCGTGGCGTATCGAGCGGGATTTCAGCGATGCTGCTTTCCATTTGGGTCAGGACGGGGCCGGACCAGAACTTGATGCGATCAAGGTCTTCCTGATTGGCAGCTGTTGCCGTCATGCGGGCCAGATCGGGGATTTTCAATGCTACGGCACGCAGTTCCGCCATATTCTGCGACGTCAGTGCATCTTCGTCGAGAAGCTTGTCGAGCATTTCAAATGCTTTGTCGGATTTTTCCGGATCGCCGACCAGCCCGTAAAGTTCGCCTGCATTATTGGTTAACTGCATGTTGGCATTGGTTGACAGTTCGCGGGCAATCAGTTCAACGGCATTCGTCGATGTGACGACGTCGCCCAGCATGACGTTATGAGCGTTGCGCGTGTTGAACAGACTACGCATGGTGTCCTGTAACAACCGGATATTGACGATCATTTCACCGGTCTGGCTGGAAAATTCGTTCAGAATCGTACCGTCAACGCCATGCATCGCCAATGTTGCGATCTGGTCGTTCATGACATTTTCGGTTTCATCAAGATTTGCGGTGGCGGCCGCGACCTGATCTTCGTTGCGCGCGCTGGCGACGGCGCGCGCCATGCTGATGACCGCGTCGCTGCGGGAATAGAGTTCCTGGCCGGAAATCAGGGCCGGGATAGCATCATTCGCGACGATTTTCTGCTGTTGTTCGGTAATTCTAAAAGAAAACACCGCCATCGCGGCGGCACATACGGCGAGCAAGGCAATTGGCACAATCGCCAACATCAACCTTCCGCGCAAACCAATTTTGCCGGTCATTACAGTTCCCACTCATGGAATTCAGGGTGTCGGCGGCTATTTTTGCCGTTCTCGACTGATAATTCTGGACCGCCCTGAAAGGTCCATATTTGGGATTAGGAATATCGCCGAAAATCAGACACTGGCAAGAGTGTTTCTGACTTTTTCAATTATTTCATATATGGCCTCAGCCTGTTCAACCGGTGCCGCACCGGGACGTTCTACCATGATGATCGGGATGTTCAGTTCGCGCGCCGCAAGAATCTTGGCTTCTGTAGCCGACCCGCCGCTGTTTTTACTGACAATCACATCAATTTCGTAGCGCTGCAAAAGTTCGATTTCGCCTTCGACGGTAAAGGGACCACGCGCGATCAGCCATTCACCGAATGCAAGGTTGAACGGATCCTTGGGGGACTCGACAGTCCGGACAAGGAGCCATGTTTTTTCCAGTCCTTCGAAATGGGCAAGATCCTTGCGCCCGCTTGCGATCAAGGCGCGTCTTCCGTGGTCGGGCAGGATTTGGGCTGCTTCTTCAAGGCTTCTGACCATGATCCAGCGGTCTTTGTCCGTTTTTTGCCATGCAGATCGCTGAAACTGAATGCAGGGCGTTGCCACCGCGTGACAGGCTTGGGCAATGTGACTGGATATCTGGGTGGCATATGGGTGTGTTGCATCAATCACGAGATCGATTTTTTCCGAACCCAGACAGGATATGATGCCTTCGGCCCCGCCAAATCCGCCAATACGGACAGGGATGCCGTCTGGTAATCTTGGTGCGCTGGTGCGACCGGCAAGAGAAAGCTGCAGACGCACATCCGATCCGAATTCCTGCAACAGATCAGCAGCAATACGATTGGCATCCCCCGTACCGCCAAAAATAAGAATGTTTAGCGGTGTAGCTGTGCTTCGCGGGGGGATCATGTGTTGCGGACCTGTTTTTGTTAATTTTAAAGGTTCGGGTTTGTCGCTTTGGCAGGAAGAAAGGCGTCAAAATCGCCATGTCCGGCACGGGCAACAATCCTGCCAGCGCGATCAACGACGACAATTTCGATGGCGGAGGCACCGTCGATTGTTGCGCGGGCAGCTTCAGCGGCCTGAAGGGCAATGGTTCGTGCTATGTCAACGTTTCGGGATGTGCAAAGTTCCAGAACCTGCTTGGCAGTATTGGCGCTGGCAACTTCGGATACGAGACCGGTATCACCGCCAAGCGCGGCAACGGTTTCAGCAAGTTTTTCGAAATCGACTTCGGATCGGCTGCTATGCAGGTCCATATGTCCCTGTGCCAGTTTTACCAGTTTGGCAAAGCCGCCTGAAATTGTGACAAATTCGACCGGATGGCGACGCAGATATTTCAGCATGCCGCCAACGAAATCACCCATATCGAGGATCGCCTCGTCCGGCAGACTGTAAAATTGCCGAATGGCAGCTTCGGACGTTTTGCCGGTGGCCCCGGCCACATGTTTGCGACCGGTGGCGCGCGCGACATCAATGCCGCGATGAATGGAATGGATCCATGCCGAACAACTGAACGGGATCACAACGCCGGTGGTCCCCAGTACGGAAAGCCCACCAACAATTCCAAGCCGCGGGTTCCAGGTTTTCAGGGCGATCTCCTGCCCGCCGGGAATGGAAATTTCAATTTCGACATCGGCAGTTGCGTTAAATCGGTTTGCCAGTTCGACGATCTGCTGTGTCATCATTTCGCGCGGTTTGGGGTTGATCGCGGCTTCGCCAACCGGGATTGGCAGGCCGGGTTTCGTAATCATCCCGACGCCGTCACCCGCACGGAAAGTGATGCCTGAACCCTGTTGTCCATGTCGGATTGTTGCGATGATTTCCGCGCCATGGGTGACATCGGGGTCATCGCCGGCATCCTTGATCACGCTTGCCCGCGCCCAGCCTTCGCCTGTTTCAGCCTTGATCAGGCTAAAGGAGGGTTTTTCACCCCGGGGAAGGGTGATGGTGACCGGATCAGGAAACTCACCAGAAAGCAGGGCTTGCCACGCCGCACGGGTTGCGGCGGTGGCACAGGCCCCCGTTGTCCATCCCTTGCGTAGTGGTCCGTCCGGCTTTCGGGTCATGCGGCAGGTGATCCCGGTTTATGGCTTTGAATATCTGGGTTAACCATTATTATGGCTGCATGCTTTTTTGTCAGAGTTTCTCTATTAAACATTAAAATTAATGTGATATCAGATAAATAACGAGAAAAATACGGACTAATATGTTGGACCTGATGCCCAGATGCTGTTTAACATATCCAAACGATCCGGTCCTGCACAGATGGACCAATTGCCCGAGAGATAAAGAATTCCGTAATGACGACACTTGGTCTTGATTTTCCGGTATTTGAGCCGGGTTGGGTTTGGCTGGTCGGCGCAGGACCGGGTGACCCCGGTTTGCTGACGCTCCATGCCGTCAATGCGATGCAACAGGCAGATATCGTTGTCTATGATGCGTTGGTCGATGACCGGATTCTCAATCTTTTGCGTTCTGATGCCAAGCGTGTTTATGCCGGTAAACGTGGTGGGCGCCCGTCCTCAAAGCAAACGGATATATCTCTGCAGCTTGTTGATTATGCCAAGCAGGGGTTGCGGGTCTTGCGTCTTAAGGGCGGTGACCCGTTCGTGTTTGGCCGCGGCGGTGAGGAAGGTCTGACGCTGGTTCAACATAATGTACCGTTCCGGGTTGTACCGGGTATTACGGCCGGTATTGCCGGTGCTGCTTATGCCGGGATTCCGACAACGCACCGTGATTGCAATTCATCGGTAACCTTTGTCACGGGCCATGGTTCGAGTGGCGAAATGCCTGATAACATCAATTGGGCTGCCCTTGCCAAAGGCGCACCTGTATTGGTGATGTATATGGCGATGAAGCATTTGCGCCGTATTTCATCGGAACTGATGGCCAATGGACGATCCGGTGACGAGCCGCTTGCGGTTATCAACCAGGCGACCACGCCCAATCAGGGTATTCTTATCTCAACACTTGCCAATGCGGCTGACGATGTCGAAAAAGCCGGTGTTGAACCACCTGCGGTCTGCATTCTGGGAAAGGTGGTTGATCTGCGTGACCAGTTGAACTGGCTTTCACCGCAGGATGACGTCAAAGCAGTGCGTCATGTGCCGTTCGAACAGGTCCTTGATCTCATTACCGTGCCGAGTGATCCGACAGCTTCGAATTCCTGAGCTTTGAATTGATCTATATCGTTGTTCCTATCCGGTCTGGACGTCACAATCAGAACAACTGATTAATCCGGATGGATCATGGACGAACAACAGATACTGATCCGCATCATCGAAAGCGGCTGGGCACAATGCGCCACTGTCCTTCAGGAGGACAGCGGTGTTTTGGCGACGGCACTGATTGCGGGTCTTGTCGGTAGTGCCACCCACTGTGTCGGGATGTGCGGACCATTTGTGATTAGTCAGGTCACGTCGCGCATGGAAAAGCTGCCGCTTGAAAAAATGAGCGAGTTTCGCCGGCTAACTGGGGCCGCCCTTTTGCCATATCAGTTTGGCCGATTGACGACTTATACGCTGCTTGGCGTGATGGCGGGCTTTTTTGCTGACAGCATCACGGTGCTGACCAAAGTCTGGTGGTTGGGACCTGTATTGCTTTTGTGTGCAGCGATGTTCTTTCTGGTTTTCGGGGTGATCGGTTTGGTTCCTCATCTTGCCGGACTGTTTTCAAACATGGCAGGAGGAAACACTACGGGTGCATGGTGGAACCGGATGGTTGGTGACCGCATCAAACCGTTATTTGGTGCGCCGTTCGGCTGGCGGGGTTACCTGTTAGGCATGATGCTTGGGTTTATCCCATGTGGCCTGATTTATGGTGCGCTGGTTCTCGCGGCCGCAGGTGGCAATGCATTGACCGGCGGGTTTGTCATGGCGGTATTCGGGCTTGGCACTGTGCCGATGCTGTTTGCAACCGGTGTGATCGGCCAATATGCCACCAGACGGTTTCGTGCTTTTATGGCCCCGGTTGGGCGGGGGCTTATGGTCGTTAACGCTGTCATCCTTGCCATGCTGGCATTTCATCAGATCGGATAATTTTGAGAATTCGCAATGACGTCATTGTGAGCCGTGGCACAGTTACGGGTCTTGCATGATCGTTTTGCGGATTTATAGTGCCCGCAAGACAGTGGCTTATTTATCCGGTTGATTGGCGCAGGCTCGTAATCCCGGAACAAAAGGACAGGTAACGGCGTGAGCAAGAAAACACTTGTGATCATTCTGGCGATTGCGCTGGTTCTCGGTATTGGTCTGACCTATCGATTGATGATGATGGGATCGGAAACGACGTCTTCCGGTTCGGGGGCTGCGGCGATCGGCGGGCCGTTTGAACTGGTTGACCAGAATGGCCAGACCCGAACTGAACAGGATTTCCGCGGGAAATACATGCTGATTTATTTCGGCTATACCTATTGCCCGGATGTGTGCCCGACCGAATTGCAGGTGATGGGCAATGCGCTTGATGCACTTGATCCAGAAATTGCCAATGAGGTAACGCCGGTTTTCATTTCGGTCGATCCGGAACGCGATACGGTTGACGCGATTGCGGCCTATGTTCCGCATTTTCACGAACGTATGGTTGGCCTGACCGGAACGCTTGAACAGACTACGGCCGCCGCAAAGACTTTCCGTGTGTATTACGCCAAGGCATATGCCGATGGGGAATCAAAGGATTCGGATGCCTATCTGATGGATCATTCATCTTTTGTGTATCTGATGGGACGTGATGGATCATTTATCCGTCACTTTAATTACGGAACAGCCCCGGAAGATATGGCCAAGGGCATTGCTGAGGTCATCAAAAAGAACGGATGATCCACCGTTTGTGTCGGGATCAGTTTGTGCGGCATTCAGGGAAGCCGGAATATGGAACTATCTGCAGCGCAGCTTCCGGGCCTGATTATTGCCGCACCCTCGTCAAATAGCGGCAAGACGGTTCTGACACTTGGTCTTTTGCGGGCTCTTGCCAATCGGGGTGTTCGTGTGGCGGCGGCAAAAACCGGACCGGACTATATCGACCCGGCATTTCAGGCCGCGGCGTGCCGAGAAAAATGTATCAATCTTGATCCCTGGGCGATGTCACGCGATCAGCTTGCTGCGCTTGCCCGGCGGCAGGCCGGGGACAAGTCCCTTCTTCTGTGTGAAGGTGTGATGGGCCTGTTTGACGGGGCGGCGGACGGTAGTGGATCGACTGCCGATCTTGCGGCGATGATGAACTGGCCGGTTGTGCTGGTTATTGATGTCAAGGGGCAGTCGGTATCGGCTGCCGCGGTGATCGCCGGGTTTGCCAGTTTTCGCAAGGATGTGAAGATTGCGGCTGTGATCCTTAATCGGGTTGGCAGTGATCGGCACCGTGTGATGATCGAAACGGCGTGCCGCGAACATCTTCCGGAAATTCCTGTGATCGGGGCGGTCCGGCGCAGTGATGCGTTATCGCTGCCCGAACGGCATCTGGGCCTTGTGCAGGCAGGAGAACATGACGCGCTTGATGCGTTCCTTGATCAGGCGTCCGGGATTATTGCCGAGGACGTGGACCTTGATCAGTTGATCGGCCTGGTAAGCGGTCGGCAACTATTAGCGGGGGCTGGTAATGTTTCGGATGCGGTCATCGGTATCCCGCCATTGGGGCAGCATATTGCCATCGCGCGGGACACAGCCTTTGCCTTTGCCTACCCGCATCTTTTTGAAGACTGGCGCCGTCAGGGCGCGGAATTATCGTTCTTTTCCCCGCTAACGGATGAAGCCCCCCACAAGGAGGCTGATGCCGTCTATCTGCCCGGTGGTTATCCGGAACTGCATGGTGAACGATTGGCGAGAGCAGGGAATTTCAAAGCGACCCTTGCGGCGATGGCAGCCAAAAATGCCCCGATCTATGGTGAATGCGGTGGCTACATGGTGCTGGGCGAGGCATTGATTGATGCGTCAGGCCAACATCACGAGATGCTTGGGCTTCTGCCACTTGTCACGAGTTTTGCGGATCGCAAACTGCATTTGGGATATCGGACACTGGTTTTGTCCGAGGCGACAGCTTTGGGGGCGATTGGAACGATCTTGCGCGGGCATGAGTTTCACTATGCCTCGACGATCAAAGCCGAAGGTACGCCCCTTGGCAAAATGGCCACAGCAACTGGTGATGATCTTGGCTGTGCCGGTTTGATGAAGGGAAGTGTTTTCGGCTCGTTCTTTCATCTGATCTGCCAGTAGCTTCGATTGGCGATCTTTGCGGTTTGGAAGTCCGCCATATGCTACAATCCAACAATAATAAAATGGTGCCGGACGAGAGAGACGATGAGAGAGCCAACGCATGAAGCGGAAAACGCCCGGTTTTGGGAGTCCAAAACGCTGGAGCAGATGACGCCGCAGGAATGGGAAGCCCTTTGTGACGGTTGTGGCAAGTGCTGCCTGCACAAACTTCAGGACGAAGATACCGACTTCGTCTATTATACGTCGGTTGCCTGTCGGTTGCTGGATTGCGAAACCTGCAGCTGCAAGGATTATCCCAATCGAACGCAGCATGTCCCTGATTGTGTGCAACTTTCGCAGGAAAATGTCACGACATTGTCCTGGATGCCATCAACATGTGCTTATCGTTTGATGGCTGAAGGAAAAGGGTTACCTGACTGGCACCCACTTATTACAGGGCGTACAGATTCAACGATCTCGGCCGGAATGTCTATTAAGGGAATGGTGATCTCGGAGGATGACGCTCACCCTGATCTGACCCGGTATATTGTAAAATGGCCCGCTTGAAGGTATAACCTAGGGTAGATGCATCTATGCCAAAATAGGCGGTTGATTACTTCTTAAGTATAGGTATTCTGCAAACCGAACAATTGTGCAGCATAAGCGCAATTGTTCGGTTTGTTTTTATATATGCCTATAAATGACCGGGTTTTCAGTTGGAAATCCGGACAGCACAAGGAAGATATCCGGATGGGTTTTGCGTCACTTTTCAAGAATGGCAGTTCGAACGAGGGGCAGCAGATTGTAAATGCGCTCAGCTTGTCGATGGCTGTCATCGAGTTTTCAATCGATGGTAAAATTCTGACTGCCAATGAGAACTTCCTTAAAACGATGGGGTTCTCGCTTGAGGAAATCGTCGGGAAGCATCATTCGATATTTGTTCCGCGTGAAATCAGCAATGGCGACGAATACCGGAAATTCTGGGAACAGCTTCGCAACGGCAAATTTTCGTCAGGTGCCGTGCCGCGTGTGCGCAAAAATGGCGAGATGATCTGGCTTGAAGCGACTTACAACCCGATCTTTGACAAAGACGGAAAACCGACAAAAGTTGTTAAGTTTGCAACCGACATTACAGCGCGACGCATTGAACGTGCGGTCCTGCAAAGTGTATTTGATGCGATGGAAAAATCGCAGGCTGTGATTGAGTTTGACCTGAACGGAATTATCCTTAAGGCAAACAAGAATTTTCTCGATGCCATGGGATACAGACTTGATGAAATTGTCGGCAAGCATCACAGCATGTTTGTTGCGCCAGCATATCGTGACTCTGCCGAATATCGCTCGTTCTGGGAAACCCTGAAAACCGGGAGTTTTCACACTGGCCAATTCAAACGTGTCGGCAAGGGTGGCAAGGAAATCTGGATTGAAGCGTCCTATAATCCGGTGCTTGATCCGGTTGGAAAGCCTTTCAAGGTGATCAAGTTCGCAACAGATATTACCGAGCAAACCCGCCTGTTGCTTGAGCTTAAAACGATGATTGATCAGAACTTTACCGAGATCGATAGCAACATTGCAGCCTTGGGCAATTCGGCCAGTCAAAGTGTCAGCACGTCCGAGGAAACATCGCAAACGGTGCAGACTGTTGCGGCCAGTGCGGAGCAGATGGCGGCATCAATTGCAGAAATTTCTCGTAGCATGGCGCAGTCACGTGATGAAACAGAGCGCGCGTTTGATCAGACGATCAGTGCCAACAATTCTACTCAGCGAATGGCGGAAGTTGTCGAATCGATGGGCAGCATTGTTGAAGTCATTCAGAACATCGCAGGGCAGATCAATCTGTTGGCACTGAATGCGACAATCGAAAGCGCACGTGCAGGTGACGCTGGCAAGGGATTTGCCGTTGTTGCCAACGAAGTCAAGAATCTTGCCAATCAGGCAGCTCGTGCGACCGAGCAGATTTCCGATGAAATTTCGGGCATTCAATCGATCTCGTCCGAGGTTGTCGGTGCTCTTGAAACCATTCGTCATTCGGTGGAAACGGTACGGGATAGTGTGACAAACATATCTTCGGCGGTAGAGGAACAGAGTGCGGTGACCGAAGGTGTTTCGGAAAACATGCGTCTGATGGCAGGCGCGGTCGATGGTCTTTCCCGGAACCTTGATAATATCAAGTCTACAACGGGAATGGTAGCCGACTCGGTCAGCCGGACGCGCAAGGCCGCGGAAGTTCTGGCGCGTTAAACGCCTGATTTCCTATACAGATGTATCGAACTTCAAGGTGGTCGGCACGTTCGGCCACCTTGTTTCGTTTGTATGGTGACGGTTTTGAGACTTTATGGCGAAAACAAATCTGAACAGCTTGCCTAATGTTTGCTGTCTCAGCAAAAATAGACATTCATTGCAAATGATCCGCAAACAACGCGGTGACGGGGAATGTCGAGTGAATATATGCGCATAGATGTTCTGGGTGTTGGCGAGGCATTCGATCCTGCCTTTGAAAATTCATCCGTTGTGGTGAGTGCAAGTGGCTATCGGTTGATGATTGACTGTGGGGCAACGGTGCCCGGGTTGTTGATGCGCAAGTTTCCCGATCCGGATGCCATTGATGCGATTTATTTTACCCACATGCACCCTGATCACGTTTTCGGGCTGGTGCCGGTTATGCTGAACTGGCGCGATGACGGCCGATCAAAACCGATTCATATCATCGCGACACCGGCGGTACGCAATCATCTGGAAAAGATCATGGAGCTTGGCTTTGCCGGGCTTGGCAGTGCATGGCCGTTTGAAATTGTCTGGCATGCGGTGCCGGAAACCACGCAAATTGGCCCGTTCGAAACCAAATTTGCCCGGTCCGATCACAGCGTTCAAAACCATGCAATTTTGCTGCGTTTCGAGAACAAGGGATTTGCCTATTCCGGCGATGGCAACGTGACTGCTGATACCACTGCACTTTTTACCGCTGCGGATCTGGTGTTTCAGGAAACATATTTGCCCAAGCATGATCCACGACATGCTGCACATTGCGATTTGGAAACTGTTCTGCAATTGGCATCTGATATGCCCGGATCGCGTTTCTGGCTTTATCACATCAAACGTGATGCAAGGCGCGAGATCGTCGAACTTCTGCGTGACAATCCACAGGTGCGGGTTGCCGTACCCGGCGAAGTGATCGAAATCCGTTAGGTTGTGCTTGATGAAACCCAGCAAAAAGGCAGCCCTATCGGCTGCCTTTTGATTTCCGGGATATCCTGATTGGATCGCGTTAGTGAACCGAACGCGGGTCCATGTCATGCTGGCGGATTGCCGCATGGGCCACGGCCTGGCTTTCGAACGATGCGATATGGGTGCCATCGGCGGTAAATACCCCAAAGACCGTTTCGTTGCTTTCGTCTTCAGGATTTTCCATCGCCCGCACATAGGCAAAATCGTGAATGCCAAGCATGGCAAAATCACCAGACGACAGCAGATTCAAATCCTGTTCTGCACCGTGGGCTTCTTTGGTGTCATGGTCTGAGATGCGATTGCTCATAAAACCACTCTCCTTGTTACGCCTTGCGGCTTTTATCTTCGACCGCGTCTGCGCCATTTTCAGCATCGACGGTCATATCTATGGTGCGTGACGAGACGGCTTTCTTCTTGGCAGAGTTGATCGCAATTTCACGTACCACCGGTTCGGGAACAGGCCGGTTCAAATCTACATGCAAAAGTCCGTTATCAAGATGGGCGCCAACAACTTCAATACCCTCGGCCAGTACGAATGAACGCTGGAACTGCCGGGATGCGATCCCGCGATGGATATAAATCCGGTTGCTTTCGTCTTCCTGATGCTTGCCACGAATGATCAGCTGGTTGTCTTCGGTGGTGACCGAAAGGTCATCTTCGGCAAATCCTGCGACTGCGACTGTAATGCGCAGATGATTTTCGCCGATTTGCTCGATGTTATAAGGGGGATAGCCTTCTGCCTTGGTTTTGGAAACCTGATCAAGAACACGTTCGATCTGGTCAAACCCCAATAGCAGCGGGCTGTTAAACATAGAAATTCGTGACATTGGCAGCACCTCCTCAGCAGAGCGAGTGTGATATCGACCAGACCCCACGCTTTTGGCGTTTCGGGCGTCTGAACATCTGACCCGACCCGTTCGGCATCAGACATATCTATCTAATCGAATAAATGTGGTTTTCTATCGCATAGTCAAGACCCGGATTGATACTGTAGCCGCGGAAACCTTGGGAATATGCGATATCAGACCTGTGTAATACGCAGATCATGACTGATCAGGGAAGATCATACAACGCGTTCCGGCAGTTCCGGCATATTTTCCAGCGCATAATAGGCCACGGTCTGATCCTTTCCGCGTAACGCCACTTCATGCATTACTGCATTTTCAGGGAGCGCAATCGGCCCGTGGTCAAAAATTGCCTTTGATATCACCAGTGGTACACCATGCTTTTTGGTCTGGCTTTCCAACCTTGCGGCCGTATTGATCGTATCACCGATGGCGCTGATATTTTCGCGGCCCGGAGGCCCCATCTCGCCGACAATTGCTTCGCCCATATGGATTCCGATACCGATACGGAGTGTATGGGGTAGCTCTGATTTCAGGTGTTCATTCAGGTTTTCGATCCGGCGCAGCATCCCCGCCGCACCATGAAGGGCGTCGCGGATCATGGTTTCGGTATCATCTGTATCAAGACCGTAAAGTGCCATCAGTCCATCACCGGTAAACTGGGCATAAAGCCCGCCACTTTCACGCAGGGCTTCGGTCATTTCGGCGAAAAACTGGTTCAATATGAACAGAACATCGTAGGGCATTTTCTTTTCACCCAGACGTGTCGAATCCCGCAGATCAGTAAAAATCGAGACCACTTGGCGTTCGCTGCCGGACAGGCCGCCGGGGCGTCTTCCATCCTGTGCCGTGGCGTTGGCCGGCAAAAGTGGTGCAACGGCGAGATCATTTAACGGACGGATTTGACATGCCAGTCGCATGCCACGCGGGGCGTGGATACTCGCGAGTGCCGCAGCTTCGATCTTGCCAGGTGCGGCGAGTTGATCAATGCCCGATCCGCAATGAATGCGGCAGGTCGTGCAGCGCCCATGCCCGCCGCAAACAGATGCCATCTGCACACCAGCATCGCGAAGGGCTTCAAGTGCTGTCGCTCCGGGGGCCACGCGGATCATTTTACCATTGGGCATCGATAACATCGGCCCGCGCTTGATCCGGTCAATGGTCTGGCGAATTTGCCGCACAACAAATGGCGCAAAGGCCAGTGCGATGGCGATTATAGTGCCCGGGAGAACCGCATTTTCATAGAATTTGATAGCCGCATCATTGACGTTGGCAGCATCAAGAACCCCAAAAACATATTTGCGGCCGCCTTCTTCGGTGCGGCGAATGATTTCAGCCGATGCCGCACCAAAACCGGCAAGCGCCAGTGTGGGGACAAGAACAGCGGTTGCACCCAGCGTACCGCGCCATCTCGGATAGAACGGTTTTAACCGCAGCCAGAAATGGATGCCGATACAGCCGTGTGTCCAGACAACAATCACGGCGATGGCATGCAGAATGCCCTGACTGGGAAGGAAAACCGCAAGATCAAGCAGTACCCGTTCAAATGCTGGATCGACATCAAATCCCAGCTCGATGATCCGGGTCGCAATAATATGGCGGAATAACAGGAACGGAATGCAAAGGCCCAAAATCATTTGTGCCCATTCCGATTTGCGCAAGCGTAGGGACCGGCGGCTGGTCAGGCGGGCCGTGGCCAGCAGGAAATGGGTAATTGCCGCTGCCAGAAGCAGGATTTCCAAAGGGGGAAACTGCCAGATTCCAGTTGTCAGTATGTCGGCGGCTTCCATCGCTTCGGGCGATATGATGCCAGCAGCCTGATTGATCAGATGCATGAAGACATACGCAAAAAGCGTCAGGCCGGAATAGAGCCGCAAATTCTGGATCATGGCGTTCCGTATTATGGGCGGTTGATGCGCGAGAAACTCAGTATCCGACGCAATCATAAATAAATGGTGTTTTGGAAAAGTTCAAAGCTTTCAGGTTTGAAAAAATGCTGTGCGATCCGGTGAAATGCAAAACGGACCGCCCCTCTCGGTGACGGCCCGTTTAAAAAAAGATCAAGTCCGAGCGCTGGTTCAGGCGGCCTTTACGGCCCGTTTGCCGCGCAGGAATGTCAGCATCCATTTGGCGAACAGGGCGCTATCCGTGGTTTCGTCAAGCGACGCCGTTGCGTTTGAATGTACGTCTTCGGGCAGCAATGCATATCGCGCCTTCAGTAAGGCTTCCTCGTAAGGGCGTTGGAATTCGGGGTGTGGCTGAATGGATGCAGCGGTTTCACCATACTGAAGGGCGGCATAAGGGCAGAATTCAGAACTGGCCCAGACAGTGGCTCCTTCGGGAAGTTCGACAACCTGGTCCTGATGGAAGGCATTCAGTTTGAATTTTTCCGGTGCATTGCCCAGCCATGCCGGTGCCTGCTTGCCGGTAGTATATTCATGAACGCCAATGCCCCAGCCATTGTCGGATTTAACGACCTTGCCGCCAAGAGCCGCCGCCAGAATTTGATGACCAAAACACACACCGAAAACTGGAACCTGTGCCGTGACAATATCGCGCAGCAAGCTCTGCAGGCGAATCATCCAGGGTTCGTTTTCATAAACACCGTGCTTTGATCCGGTCACGATCCACGCATCGGCAGCATTCAGATTTTCGGGGAATTCATCCAGAAGAACAGTCCATGTCTGGAATGTCAGTTCTGGATCAAGCGGGCCGAGCATCGTTTCAAACATGTTCGGATAGCTTTTGAATTCATCGCGAAGTTCTTCCGGAACAAGACCGGTTTCAAGAATGCCGATTTTCATGCGGGGCCTTTGAAATCATGGTGTGATGCTGTTTTGCACATATGTCAGTGTTGTTGCAAAGACAAGCATGTTGCAGCGAGATTTCAGGCTTTCCAAGCTGGTTCGTGCGAATTTTGAATGCTAACAGATTGATTTTTCACGACATGGAAAACTGGACCGTATAGCAGGTCTGCAAAAGGTGCCTGACAGACCTGTCAAAGTTCTTTGTTATTTCCGTGTGAATGCGGTTTTGTCCAGTGTGGTCATCATCAGTTTGTGAGCGACCATTCCAGTGATCATTGCGATGACAAAAACGATTGTTTCTGTGTGCCCGAATGCAAGCGCGCTAATGGCGGGCCCCGGGCAATAACCGACCATTCCCCATCCGATCCCGAACAGGAGCCCGCCAATGACAAGGTTGTGATCAATGTCGCGACGTCTCGGAAGCTCTATCTTTCCGCCACAAACCGCACTTTTACGTGATTGGGCAAATCGGAAAAAGGGAAACGCAACAACAAGGCCGCCCACCATGACAAAGGCAAGGCTGGGGTCCCAGTGGTCGGTTTGTATTGCAGAAATATCCAGGAATCCAAGGACCTTTTGCGGATCCGTCATCCCCGAAATCAGCAAGCCGGCCCCAAATAGCGCGCCACAGAGAACAGAAGCAAGGATACGCATTGTTTTAGCTCCCGATGACGTGGCGAATGATATATGTGCTGGTAGCGCCTGCGCCCATGAAGCATAGCGTCGCAACCATTGATCTTGCGGAAAGGCGCGACAGGCCACAGATTCCATGCCCACTGGTGCAACCGCTGCCAAGTCGTGTGCCAAACCCGACAATCAATCCGGCAATAATGATAACGGGCCAGGATGCGGTTACGATGCTTTGGGCGTTGAGAGATGAAATGGCCAGTATGACAGTTGGCGCAATTATCATGCTGGCAATGAAGGCAAGTTTTTCAATCCGATCAGATGTCGGCGTTTTGCTTGCAAGCATGCTTCCAAGGATGCCGCTAACGCCTGCAATTCGGCCATTGAGCAAAAAATAAAGGCCCGACGCCAGCCCGATCAGCGCACCACCCAGCAGCGCAGAATAAGGCGTAAAATTTTCCATTTCGTCTCCTAGGATAAGGCGATAACGAAAGAACATAATATTAATATATTATGTTTAAATCAATTTATTCGGTGTGTTCGAAGGAAAGCTTGGCGCCATTCAATTGCAATGCAGTCTGCTGCCGATTCCGAAGGAAGGCACCCTCTTAAGATGATTTTGCGCTCCTGCAAGCGGTGAGACTGGTTAAGTATATGATTAAAAATGATATTATCCATCTTGCCAAAGTCCCGAATTCAGAAGATACAGCGATGATCTGGTTTTGATGTTTCCGGTCATCCTGCCCGGGACCTTTTCGGATTTCTTCGCACATATGAGCAAAGATCGTTTGTTGGCCAGTCGGCGGCTTGATGTCGCGCTGGCGCTTGTCGGGCAAAATGATACCGAGGCTGCAATCGATGTGGCCCGGGCTGCAATTTCGGCTGATCCCGATTGGGAAGAAGCGTATTTTGTGCTGGGCGATATTTTCGAGCGCATGGGACAGCATGAAAATGCGATTGAGGCATTTCGTCAGTGCCTTGCCCTCGATCCTGTTGATCGTATGGGCGCGGAAGTTCGACTGACATTATTGGGAGCGGTTGCCATGCGCGATCGTCTGCCACCCGACTATGTAAGGGCGCTGTTTGACGACTACGCGCCGCGTTTTGAAATCTCGCTACGCGACCGATTGGCCTATCGTGGTCCGGAACTCCTGTTTGAAGCCATTCGGCCCTATTTGCCGGAATTGCTGCGTCCGCTGCGCGTGCTTGATCTTGGGTGTGGCACCGGTCTGGTTGCGGATGTATTTGCCGGGCATGTTGATGTGATTGACGGTGTCGATCTGTCACCGCGCATGATCAACCGCGCACGTGCCAAGGGGCTTTATCGTAATTTGATTGCTGCGGACATCACGGATTTGCCTGATGGCCTTGATCGCGACTATGGCCTGGTTGTTGCGGCCGATGTCCTGAACTATCTGGGCGATCTTGTCCCGGCATTGCGGGCCGCCCATGAGCGGCTTGTACCCGGGGGATTGATGGTCTTCACGCTTGAACATGGCGACACATTCCCGTTCGATCTTGGCCCGGGGCAAAGGTTCCGCCATCATGAACATGCAATTCATGATTGGTTGAAAGATTGCCAGTTCGAAGTTGTTGCCGATGCCACGGGAATTCTGCGGCAGGAAAAGGGAAACCCTGTTTCAGGTCGTATCATGGTGGTACGTGCAGGGGATGGTATCGCCGAATTGCTTGATGGCTTTGGACATCTTCCCGACCCGGACCGTTCAATCGATCGCACCGTCCACTAAGCAGGATTTTACATCCAGACGCTTATAAAGGTCGTCCTTTGGTCGGCCTTTTAATTTGGGAAAAGAATACTGAACGACAAAACCCGTCGCTTTAGGCGACGGGTTTTGATGGTGGAGCCGATCAGGATCGAACTGACGACCTCTACAATGCCATTGTAGCGCTCTCCCAACTGAGCTACGGCCCCATTTTAGTCCGCGTCGCAACGAAATCCAGTGTTTCCGTCGCGGCGCGGGGGATATTTAGAAGGTTCGCCAAATCTTGGCAAGACCTATTTTCAAAAAATCCTAGCGGTCGTCTTCGTCGCTTTCGACATGTTCAAGGACTTCGCCAAGATCATCGTCATCTTCACCAAGATCAGACGCATCTTCAAGGATATCGTCATCGATATCGGTGTCGACATCATCGTCAAGATCGACGTCATCATCTAGGTCTTCGTCTTCTTCCGGCTTCGGCTTTGCAACCGCGGCTTTCTTGATTTTGGTCACCCCGTCGGGGGTTGCGCATTTGGGGCACACGACCGGCGTACGATTCAAATCATAGTATTTGGTACCGCAGGCTTGGCAGTGACGTTTCTTACCGCGTGCTGACATTACGGCAAACCCTCTTAAATACCGTTATCATCAAAGAATGGGTTGAAGGCCGAATTCACCTTCTTCTAGTTGGCCCAATTGCCATCTTGGGACGGGCTTGTCAAAAGGAAATTGTCCGATTTTATCACAAGCCTCCAAAAGGCGGGATTCTGCGCCACGCACCGCTATAAACTTCAAGCAAAATTTGGCTTCGATACTGGTGCGTCAAAAGCGCATATGATACGAGTTTGCCCCCGGTAATCGAATGTACGATTTTCGCCCAGAATTGCGGCAGCATCGAAGTGCGGTTCAATGACCGGAAAACCGATGATTTGATGGTCACAACAAGAATAGACAGGCAGGCCCGATGAGCTCTTCGCAGACCAAACGTCCGCTTCAATCACTGAAGTCCCGTGCGCTTAACGGCGATATCCGGGTTCCCGGTGACAAATCAATTTCCCATCGTTCCCTGATGTTTGGCGGCCTTGCCATTGGCGAGACGAAAATTACCGGCCTTCTCGAAGGTGAAGATGTTCTGGCGACTGCAGAAGCCATGCGCAAACTTGGTGCGACGGTGACCCGTGACGAAGACGGGACCTGGCATGTGACCGGTGTCGGCGTTGGCGCCTTGCGGGAGCCCGATAGCGTCATTGATATGGGTAATGCCGGAACCGGTATTCGTCTGATGGCCGGTATTGTTGCGACCCATCCGATCACCACCTTCTTTACCGGCGATGCATCGCTTTGCAAACGTCCGATGGGCCGGGTTGCCGATCCGCTGGCGGAATTCGGCGCGCAATTCATCACGCGCGAACGCGGTCGTCCGCCTATGGCCGTCATCGGAACCGATGAGGCAAAACCGGTGACCTATACGCTTCCTATGGCATCCGCACAGGTCAAGTCCGCTGTGTTGCTGGCTGGACTGAATACTGCCGGAACGACCACCGTGATCGAGCCGAAACCATCTCGTGATCACACCGAACGCATGTTGCGCCATTTTGGTGTCGATGTTGATGTCAGCATCAATGATGACGGTGGGCGCACGGTCAGTCTGACCGGCCCGGTCGAAATGAAAGCAGCCGATATTGTGGTTCCTACAGATCCGAGCTCGGCAGCATTCCCGCTGGTAGCGGCTTTGATCAATCCGGAATCAAAAGTGACCATTCGCGACGTTTGTCTGAATCCGTTGCGGACCGGCCTGATTACGACCCTTATCGAAATGGGGGGTGACATTACGATCGCTAACGAACGTGAGGAAGCCGGTGAAACCATCGGTGATCTTGTCGTTAGCGGTAAAAATCGCCTGACCGGTATTGTCGTGCCAGCGGAACGTGCTCCGTCGATGATTGATGAATATCCGGTGCTGGCCGTTGCTGCCGCTTATGCACAGGGTGAAACCCGGATGTGCGGACTTGAAGAATTGCGGGTCAAGGAATCGGATCGTCTTGCCGCTGTGGCCGCGGGGCTCGCAGCAAACAAGGTCATTCACCGCATCGAAGGTGACGACCTGATTGTCACGGGTGGCGAGGTACCCGGAGGTGGTATGGTTGAAACCCATCTTGATCATCGTATCGCCATGTCCTTCCTTGTCCTCGGACTTGGGGCAAATGATCCGGTTGCGGTTGATGATGCCAACCCGATTGCGACCAGCTTCCCGAGTTTCGAGGCATTGATGCGCGAATTGGGGGCAAACCTTGCCCCGGCGGGTTCATGATCTGTTTCGTGACTGGTTTCCTTTATTCGTATTCCGGGGCTCGTAAAGCCTTTCTTGGCACACAAATATAAGTGACATCAAAACAGATAGGGGCGCCCGCGCATGATCATCGCGATTGACGGACCGGCAGCATCGGGAAAAGGCACTTTGGCACGTCGAGTCGCCGGGGCAATGGACTATGCCTATCTTGATACCGGGCTTTTGTACCGGGCGACAGGGGCAAAGGTTTTGGCGCTTGGGCTTGATCCCTCGGACGAGGATGTGGCGGTCGGGGTGGCCGAAAAACTCGGCGCCAACGATCTTGACAGCCAAGAACTTCGCAGCGAAGAAGTCGGAAATGCAGCGTCAAAAGTTGCCGCGATTCCAAGGGTTCGCGCGGTGTTGCTCGATTTTCAACGCAATCTTGCCAGCAGCCCGCCCGGTGGTAAACGGGGTGCCGTTCTTGATGGTCGCGACATCGGGACGGTTGTGTGTCCGGATGCTCCGATCAAGTTCTATCTGACGGCCAGTGTTGAAGAACGTGCAAACCGTCGGTTCAAACAGTTGCAGGAAAAAAATCCCGCTGCTATATACGAGCGCGTTCTCAAGGAGCTTGAAGAACGGGATGCTCGAGACAGTGCGCGGGATGTTGCGCCGCTCAAGATGGCATCGGACGCAATCCACATTGATACGGATCGTCTGAATGCTGATGCGGTGTTTAATGCAGTCATGGCGCATATTCGGACCCATATGGGCGAGAATGACTGACACACGGGCGTTTTAACCGTCAAGCGGCAGAACGATCTCAGGGGTAGCTACCCTAAGGTGAACGACATGTGCGTTCACCTTTTCGTCTATGGAAAACCGTTTGGTTTTCCGCGAACGGGATCGGGACATCGATTGGCAAAAACCCGCCACGATTTTGTGGCAAGACCATCGGATACAACCGATTGGCCGGAATAGTGACGATACACTCGAAAGGAAGTCTCTTTAATGACAACCGCTGAAGAAGCACAATTCTCCACCGGCGAAGATTTCGCCGCCCTGCTGGCCGAAAGCCTCGGTTCTGAAGACGAAGGCTTTATTGGTCGTGTGATGACCGGTACGGTCGTCAAAACCACCGACGACGATGCAATCGTCGATGTGGGTCTGAAGTCCGAAGGCCGCGTGCCGCTCAAAGAATTTGGCGCAGGCGACGTTAATATCGGCGATACCGTTGATGTTTATGTCGATCGCTATGAAAACAAAGATGGCCTGATCGTTCTGTCGCGCGAAAAAGCGCGTCGCGAAGAAGCCTGGGTCGAGCTTGAAAAACAGTTCAACGAAGGCAAACGCGTTGACGGTACCATCTTTGGTCGTGTTAAAGGCGGCTTCACTGTTGACCTGTCGGGCGCCGTGGCATTCCTGCCGGGCAGCCAGGTTGACATCCGTCCGGTTCGCGACGTTACCCCGCTGATGAACAATCCGCAGCCGTTCCAGATCCTGAAAATGGATCGCTCGCGCGGTAACATCGTGGTTTCGCGTCGTGCCGTTCTCGAAGAGACCCGTGCTGAACAGCGCGCCGAACTGATCCAGAACCTTCAGGAAGGTCAGGTTCTTGACGGCGTTGTCAAAAACATCACCGATTACGGCGCATTCGTCGATCTCGGCGGTGTTGACGGTCTGCTGCATGTCACCGACATCGCATGGAAGCGCATCAACCATCCGTCTGAAGCTCTTCAGATCGGTCAGACCGTCAAGGTTCAGGTTATACGCTTCAACAGCGAAACCCAGCGTATCTCGCTTGGTATGAAACAGCTCGAAGCTGATCCGTGGGAAGGTGTCGAAGCCAAGTACCCGGTCGGTTCGAAATTCGAAGGCCGTGTCACCAACATCACCGATTACGGCGCATTCGTCGAACTCGAAGCTGGTGTCGAAGGTCTGGTCCACGTTTCCGAAATGTCCTGGACCAAGAAAAACATCCACCCGGGCAAAATCGTTTCGACCTCGCAGGAAGTCGAAGTCATGGTGCTCGACGTCGATGCACAGAAACGCCGTATCTCGCTTGGTCTCAAGCAGTGCACCTCGAACCCGTGGGATGCCTTCCTGGCTGCTCATCCGGTCGAGTCCGAGATTGAAGGCGAAGTCAAGAACATCACCGAATTCGGTCTGTTCATTGGCCTTCTGGGTGGTATCGACGGTATGGCTCACCTCTCGGACCTGTCATGGGACCGCGCTGGTGAAGAAGTCATCAAAGAATACAAAAAAGGTGACATCGTCAAAGCCAAGGTTCTTGACGTTGACGTCGAGAAAGAGCGTATCTCGCTTGGCATCAAACAGCTTTCGGGTGACCCGTTCAAAGAAGCCGTTACCGGCATCAAACGCGGTGAAACCGTAACCTGTGAAATCACCGAAGTTAACGACGGTGGTATCGAGGTTGCTGTTGGTGGTACCGATCTTAAAGGCTTCATCCGTAAGGCTGAACTCGCACGTGATCGTTCTGACCAGCGTCCGGAACGTTTCGCGGTTGGCGAGAAAGTCGATGCGCGTGTTACCACGATCGACGCCAAAACCCGTAAGGTTACCCTCTCGGTCAAAGCTCTTGAAGTTGCTGACGAGAAGAAAGCCATGGCGGACTACGGTTCGGCTGACAGCGGTGCATCGCTTGGCGATATTCTCGGCGAAGCACTTCGCAAGAAACAGGAAGGTGCCGAATAAGGCATCTGTTCCTGATCGGACAGGATCTGTTCTGGCAGATCACAAAGACGGGTCGTGCGTTGCACGGCCCGTTTTTTTGTCGCTTTTGTCCAAAATTCCCGGTTTGGACGCGACTTTGCCGCTGCGATGTCATTTTTTAGCGAGAATTTTGATTTCAAACAGTTTTTGTCCTTGCCAAGCGAATGAAGAAAAACCATTTGAAAAGGCAGGTTTTTGAAGCTGTTAGTTCATTACTGAATACCGGGGCGCATTAAATGGCACTTGATGCCGATATCCTTCTTGATCGTCGACGTTTGAAAAAATCGATTTTCCGCTGGCGGGTGCTGGCGGTGGTCGCAATCATCATTGCCATAGTGGTGGCTTTTGCGCGCAGCGGTGCGGACGACGTGGTGTGGGGCAATATTGGCCCGCGCATTGTCGAGGTGAATATCGAAGGGGTGATTACCGAGGATCCCTACCTTCTTGATGCGCTGGAGCAGATTGAGGGAGACAGCGATGTCGCGGGTCTGATCGTCCATATCAACAGCCCTGGCGGTACGATGGTCGGTGGCGAGGCGCTTTTTGAGAGTCTGCGCAGGATTGGCGAAACCCGTCCGATCGTTGCCGAAATGGGAACTGTTGCCGCGTCCGGTGGTTACATGACGGCAATTGCCGCTGACCACATCATCGCACATCGCGGAACGGTGACCGGATCGATTGGTGTGATTTTCCAGTCGATGAACTTTACCGGCACATTGGAAAAACTGGGTGTAGAGCCGCTGACGGTTAAAAGTGGCCCGCTTAAAGCCGTTCCGAACCCGTTCGAACCGACGGATGATGCCGCGCGAACGGCTATGGAAAGCCTGATTTCAGACATGTTTGGCGTGTTTGTCGACATGGTTGCCGAACGACGCGGTATGGATACCGAAACCGTGCGTCAACTGGCCGATGGCCGGGTTTATACCGGTCAGCAGGCTGTTGCCAATGGCCTGATCGACGAGATTGGTGGTCGTCGCGAAGCTTTGCGCTGGCTGCAGGACGAAATGGGAGTATCGCCGGATGCGGCAGTCGTGCCGCTCGAAATTGATTATCCGGATGACTCCCTCATGACGGTGTTATTCGAGGGAAATATCGGAAAAATGCTGTCATCTGAGGGGCTTAAACTTGACGGGTTGCTGACTGTCTGGCAACCTGAGTGAAAGCGCCGACGTGACGTAATCTAACCTTTGGTTGATTGGATATCTGTCAGAACGAACAGGATGGGGCCTGAATATGACAAAATCAGAACTGATCGCCCGGCTGGCCGAGATGAACCCTCATCTGTATCAGCGCGATGTTGAGCGGATCGTGGCGACGATCTTTGACGAAATTACCGAAGCGCTGGCACGCGGGGATCGTGTCGAGCTGCGTGGTTTTGGCGCATTTTCCGTAAAGCAGCGTGATTCCCGGGTCGGACGCAATCCGCGTACCGGTGAAGCCGTACCTGTGGGCGAGAAAAAGGTTCCCTATTTCAAAACTGGCAAGCAGTTGCGCGAACGTCTTAACTGATCGCAGCCTGTTTGATCGGCTTGCTGTTGGCGTGTGAACTGCGCTAAACCAGTCTTGTGGAAATTCTGCAGGATGGTTGCAAATTCATTTGCACATGTTTCCGTTTAACCATATCGGGTCCATTCTCTGGTTTCAGCCGGTGCGTGGGCTATGACCCCTGCCTTTTTGCATGCCGGCACGAGGAGTTGAAATGCGCATTCTTTACTGGATCATCTCCATCCCGCTTGCGATCCTGATTGCGATTTTTGCCGTGTCGAACCGGGCGCTGGTGACGTTGTCATTGTGGCCCTTGCCTTATGAAATTGACATGCCGCTTTTCCTGCCGATCATGGTGGCATTGTTGATCGGGCTTGGTATCGGGTTGACGTATGAATGGTTCGTACATGGCAAACATCGCCGTGCCGTCAAGCGGATGGATAGCGAGCTGCGCCGACTGCGTCCGGATGAAATCGGCAGCGACATATCGAATGATCACAAGGTGATCAGCCAGCAAAAGGCATCCTGAGAGGAATCCTACCAAAGGTTATGGCCAATTCGGGATTGGTATTTCAGGCGAAATCGGCTAAGTCATGCCCGGTCCGTCGCATCTTCGTGGGCCGACGATGAAATTCCAGCCCGCCGGAGGACACCATGACCGATAAGCTTGCCCTGCACGATCGCATTTTTTGCGCCATTGATACCACTGATCTTGCTCATGCAATTGATCTGGCTTCAAATCTGTCCGGGGTGATTGGCGGCGCGAAGCTTGGCAAGGAATTCTTTGCAGCCCACGGCCCGCAGGGAGTCCGTGAAGTCGCCAAGGCCGGATTGCCGATTTTTTTGGACGTCAAATATCACGACATTCCCAACACGGTTGCCGGAGCCATCCGCGCCGTAACGCCCCTTGGTCTCAAGATCGTGAATGTTCATGCGACGGGTGGCTTTGAAATGATGAAGCGTGCCGGGGAAGCGGCACGTGAAACCGCTGACAAGGCGGGTGTCGATGCTCCGTGGGTGATTGCCGTAACGGTCCTGACCAGCCTTGATCAGATTGATCTTGATGATGTCGGTCTGGCTGGACCGATCAGCGAGCGTGTCGTCAAACTTGCGGAACTAACCCAAAAGGCAGGTCTGGACGGAGTTGTGTGCTCCGCACAGGAAATTACTGCGGTACGTGCTGCCTGTGGACCGGATTTCAAATTGATCACCCCGGGTATTCGTCCGGTCTGGTCAAGTTCTGATGATCAAAAACGTATTGTCACGCCGCGTGATGCCGTTGCGATGGGCACAGATGTGATGGTGATCGGGCGCCCGATTACCAAGGCCGACGATCCGGTTAAAGCTGCAAAACGTATCGTTGACGAACTTTCCTGATCCAGATTTATCCGTTTTGTTTTTCTGACAGGCCCGGTGTTCAACCGGGCCTGTTTCAGTTGTGACGGGATTGCATAGTTTTTATGCCAATTTTGCGATGGTGAAATTTGTGCGCTGCACGCAAAATTGAATCGTTTCAATTTCCGGTCGGTTCAAGCGTTTCGAAAATCTCCCGAAATCCTGTCGCCCGCCATTATCCTGCATTGGTGCCTGGCACCCTTGGACGTATCGATCATGACAGCTGCTGTTGCCCGCACAGGTCTCTTTGGAAACCTTCCGATCCTTGCCCTCGCCCTTGCGTCCTTTGGGATCGGGACGACCGAGTTTGTCATTATGGGCTTGTTGCCGGATGTGGCGGCCGATCTTGGTGTCAGCATTCCCGATGCCGGGTTGCTGGTAACCGGTTATGCGCTGGGTGTTACGTTTGGTGCGCCGTTCCTTGCGATTGCAACGTCCAAAATGGATCGTCGGCATGCTTTGATGATGCTCATCGCGATTTTCATCATTGGCAATTTCCTGTGCGCGATTGCACCGGATTACTGGCTTCTGATGGCGGCCCGCGTGGTCACTGCTTTCTGTCATGGGGCGTTTTTTGGTCTGGGTGCGGTGGTTGCAGCTAACCTGGTTGCACCGCATAAACGGGTTCAGGCCATTGCCCTGATGTTTTCGGGGCTTACTCTTGCCAATGTGCTTGGGGTTCCGTTTGGTACGGCTCTCGGTCAGGAACTGGGTTGGCGTTCGACTTTCTGGGCGGTTGTTGGGATCGGTATGGTTGCGGCTGTCGCGCTTTATTTCTGTTTGCCACGCAAGATCGCGGCGACGGGTGGAAGTTTGATGGCGGAAGCCCGTGCGCTGCTTAAAACCCAGGTTATATTTGCCATGCTGATCAGTGTTCTGGCCGCGGCCAGCATGTTCAGCGTGTTTACCTATATCACTCCGATGCTGCAGAATATTACCGGCATTTCGGCTCGACAGGTAACCTATGTGCTGTTGCTGTTCGGCGCAGGTTTGACGATTGGCAACTATATCGGTGGCCGTCTGGGTGATTGGCGCCTGATGCCCGCTATCATTGCGACGTTTGTTCTGCTGATTGCGATACTGGTCGTATTTGCTGAAACGATCACCAATGTGATCCCGGCTGTGGCAACGGTTTTTGTCTGGGGTGTGGTTTCCTTTGCACTGGTGTCCCCCCTTCAGATGCGGGTGGTCAACGAAGCGACCGATGCACCGAACCTTGCGTCGACCCTTAATCAGGGGGCATTCAATCTGGGTAATGCTGCGGGTGCCTGGTTTGGTGGTATCGCAATTACACAGGGCGTTTCCTATCAGGATATCCCTTGGCTTGGCGCGGGAATTGCCGTGATCGCGTTGCTGTTTTCGATCTGGAGCCACTTGATTGACCGTCCTGACGAAGTCTTTATCGAGACGACTGCCAGCGCCTGAATGAATTGAATGTCAAAAACAAAGCCCGCTGGACAATGTCGCGGCGGGCTTTTTGCTGTTTGCTTGGGAATGGGGAAACCGGGTTTCTATCCGATCCAGACCTGCATTTGATCCCAATACTGGCTGATGGTGCTGCCATACTGATCGATGATCAGCTTGATCGAAATGGCAATCGAGGTAACAACCAGAAGCGGCCGCACCAGCCTTGCACCGACTTTCATCACCAGATGAGATCCGATCTGGGCCCCGATCAATGAGCCGACAGCCATGACAAGGCCGATCATCCAGACAACTTCGCCCCCTGCAATGAACATCACAAGCGATGCGAAATTTGATGTGAAGTTCAAAACCTTGGTGTGGGCTGTTGCCTTTGTCATGTTGAAACCAAGCAAAGCGACAAAAGCGATGGAAAAGAACGATCCGGTACCCGGTCCGAAAAAGCCATCGTAAAAGCCGATGCCAAAGCCTGCGGTAAAGGCAAAGACCGACTTGCTGATAATCTGATGCGCGTCAATATCGCCAACGCGTGGCGAGAAAAGAAAATAAAGCGCAATCAGGATCAACAGAGCCGGAAGGATTTTAAGCAGGATGCTGGCATCAAGCATCTGCACCAGCACGGTACCAAGTGCCGACCCTGCAAATGTCAGGACGATTGCCAATACCATATCGCGGGGATCGACATAGCCTTTGCGGATAAAGTTGATTGAAGATGTCAGGCTGCCAAAGCTGCCCTGCAGCTTGTTGGTCGCCAAGGCCTGTGCCGGTGTAATACCCGCCCAAAGCAGGGCCGGGATGGTAATCAATCCGCCGCCGCCGGCAATTGAATCAACCATGCCGGCGAACGCTGCGACCGCAAAAAGTATCAGTAAAAGATCAACGCCAAATTCCATTGACTGAAATCCTGTGGATGGCCCGTAAGGAGGGGCAGACTCGCCGGGTGGCAATAAGCGGAGCAATCATATGTACTTGGCGGTCATCGTCCATTGTTACTTTGTAATGGCGACAATGTTGTTTGGTGTGCCGGCTTGCCAATCAGCGGGCCGGGTTCTAGATATGTTTCTCCTTTCATTTTGCGAGTTTCCAGATGCCCGAATTACCTGAAGTCGAAACGGTGACACGCGGTTTGACGCCGGTGATGGAAGGGTTTGTCGTTGATCACGTTGTTCAGCGCCGCCCGAACCTGCGTTTTCCGTTTCCGGAAAACTTTGTGGGGCGGATGGCCGGACGTCGGATCAATCAGCTGACCCGTCGGGCGAAATATATTCTGGGCTATCTGGATGACGGGCAGGTTTTGCTGGTTCATTTGGGAATGTCCGGCCGCATGACGATCTTCGATGATCCTGCTGTGGGTGTTCCAGCTCCGGCAAAGCATGATCATGTCGATTTTGTCATGCAGGGGGGCGCTGTGGTTCGGTTTACTGATCCCCGCCGGTTTGGTGTTATCACCCTGATTGCGGCTGATGAGGTTGCAACCCACAAGATGCTGGCTGGCATCGGGCCGGAGCCATTGGGTAACAGTTTCAACGCCGCCGTCCTGGCCACAGGAATCGCCAGACGGGCAAGCCCGATCAAGACTGTGTTGCTTGATCAGCGACTGGTCGCAGGGCTTGGCAATATATATGTGTGCGAAGCATTGTTCCGGTCGGGCATCGCACCGGACCGTCTGGCCAAGGATTTGAAACAAGATGAGATCGAACGTCTTTATCGTGAAATCCGTTTGGTTCTTGAGGACGCGATTGCCGCCGGTGGTTCCAGCCTTAAAGATCATCGTCAGGCCAATGGCAAGCTGGGTTATTTCCAGCACAGCTTCCGGGTTTATGGTCGGGAAGGCGAAAGCTGCACTGCGGATGGCTGCGAAAGCGTCGTGGGCAGGATTGTTCAGGCTGGTCGATCAACCTTCTTCTGCCCTACCTGCCAGAAATAGGCTTTTTGCATTTTTTTTGCTGGAAACGCGTGTGACAGAATTCGGATAATCCGGTGATTCTGTCGGGTCCGGTTGCGGCTTGGAAATAAAATCGGTAAAACAGTATCAAAATATGTCTTCGACCGAATCGGATCGCAAATGTAAGCGGATTGATTCCCGACAAAGGATTGCAGCATGTCTTACGAGAACATCATTGCCGAGGTTAAGGGCAATGTCGGCCTGATCACTCTTAATCGTCCCCAGGCTTTGAACGCGCTTTGTGCAGCATTGATCACCGATATCGGTGGGGCGCTTGATCAGTTCGAAAATGACGAAAACATTCGCGCCATCGTCATTACCGGATCGGAACGGGCCTTTGCGGCCGGGGCCGATATTAAGGAAATGGCCGATTATGATTATATGGATGTCTATAAGAGCGACTTCATCACCAAGGGCTGGACACGGGTGGCGAGCTGCCGCAAGCCGGTTATTGCCGCGGTCGCGGGCTTTGCGCTTGGCGGCGGTTGCGAGCTTGCGATGATGTGCGACATCATTCTTGCTGCGGATACGGCAAAGTTCGGTCAGCCGGAAATCACCATCGGAACCATTCCGGGTGCTGGAGGGACGCAGCGCCTTACGCGTGCCATTGGCAAATCCAAAGCAATGGAAATGTGCCTTACCGGTCGGATGATGGATGCTGAAGAAGCAGAACGCTCAGGACTCGTTGCACGAGTCGTCCCGGCCGACTCGCTTATGGAAGAAGCGATGAAACTGGCTGATAAAATTGCTTCTTTCTCTGGCCCGGTTCTGATGAAGGCGAAGGAGAGTGTCAGCAAGTCTTATGAAATGTCTCTGACCGAAGGTCTGATGTTTGAACGTCGCGAGTTCCATTCGACATTCGCGCTCGATGACCGGGCCGAGGGCATGAAAGCCTTTGCTGAAAAGAGAAAACCGGACTTCAAGCATCGCTGATTCGGGCTGGATCGTACCCCGATACCTGCGATGCATTGCTGCCTTGCAGTAGTAAAGAGTCGCAAACCGCGGAAATTCAGCGGGATTGAAGGTATCGGGGGTTGACGAGGGTTTCCGACGGAGCTATAAGCCGCGCTCCGAATTACGTAACATTTGTTTTAAGAGACAGGTTCGCAATGGCTCACCATAAATCGGCCAAGAAGCGCATTCGCCGCAACGCCGCACGTGCAGAAGTTAATGGTGCACGCATCGGTCGCATTCGTACCTTCGTTAAGAAGGTCGAGGCTGCGCTGAACGTTGGCGACAAAGATGCCGCTCTGGCTGCGCTGAAAGTTGCAGAGCCGGAAATGGCACGTGGCGCGCAGCTCGGCGTTCTGCACAAGAACACCGTCGCTCGCAAGGTCTCGCGTCTGACCGCTCGCGTCAAAGCGCTTTAATTTATCCCTTACGGGATGGCGAGTCGAAGGCCGTGCTTGTAGCACGGCCTTTTCGCTGCCCGGATTTCGTCGAATCACCTTTTGTTCCTTGGTTGCGGCATCGCAAAAAACCGCACAAACAAAGGACTGTTTTGGTGCCGAAATCCTTTTAACGTTCTGTTAAAGATCGCCTTGCCTGATGTGGATCGCATCAGTACAGTGTTTTGACTTCGCTGGCCGCGCAACGCGGCGAAAGACGAAGAACCAAAAAACAAAAGGCGCGAGTACGCTTCCAAGACTTGGTGGAAGACAGGCGTGTTGATCATGTTTGTGATCAACGCGGGCGAGTACTTTTTTGTCTTTCGCGTTTTGTTTGGTAGTGAAGATTGATTAAGCGGGGAAAGGTTCTAACAGTGCAGCACGCCGTTAGGGGAACGCAATCGGCACTCGGGGAGTCCAACGGGGGGATTCCGGGTGACCAGCAGGCGGCACTAGACGATCACGCGAAAGCGACATGGCAGATTGTTCGCGAAAAGCTTCGTTCGGAGTTTGGCGCGACAGCTTATCGCTATTGGCTTGATCCCGTCGCATTGATCGCGGTCGAAGCCGGTGTTGCGCGTCTTGGTGCGCCAACGCGTGCAATGCGTGACTGGGTAACCCAGCACTATCTGGATCGTATTCAGTCCTTCTGGCATTCCGAGGATGAGAACATCCATTTTGTCGAGATCGTTGTTGTTCAACCGGCGAATGGTAACGGTCAGAAAAGCCTGCCTTCTTCCTCCGCTTCGAATTCAGGTGCCCAGTCCGGGAATGGCAGTGCGCGTGGTCGCATCAGTGACGATGTCACACGACTGGATAAAGTCGCGAACGAGGTGACTGATGTCGAAGGTTCCAGTCCATCCTATGCGGGCAATGCAAAAGGTCTGGTTTCCGGCGGTCGCAAGGCAATTGGCACAATGTCCGATGACGGCATATCGGCCGCACTTGATCCGCGTTACACATTCGACAATTTCGTGATCGGCAAGCCGAACGAATTTGCCTATGCGGCAGCACGCCGCCTGGCCGAAGCCGAATCGGTGCCTTTCAACCCGCTGTTCCTTTATGGCGGTGTTGGCCTTGGTAAAACCCACCTTATGCATGCAATTGCGTGGCACATTCGCCGCACGCAGCCGCACCGCACGGTGATTTACCTGTCTGCCGAAAAATTTATGTACCGGTTCATCCGGGCTCTGCGTGACAAGAACACCGTTGATTTCAAAGATCAGTTCCGGTCTGTTGATGTGCTGATGGTCGATGATGTTCAGTTCATTTCCGGCAAGGACTCGACTCAGGAAGAATTCTTCCACACCTTCAATGCGCTGGTGGATCAGGGGCGTCAGATCATTGTATCCGCTGACAAATCACCTTCGGACCTTGAAGATATCGAGGAACGTTTGCGTTCCCGTTTGGGCTCCGGTCTGGTGGCTGACATTCATGCCACGACCTACGAGCTGCGTCTGGGTATCCTCGAATCGAAGGCGGAACGCCAGAATATCGAGCTGCCGCAGCGCGTGATGGAATTTCTGGCTCACAAGATCACCGCGAACGTGCGTGAACTCGAAGGTGCGCTGAACCGCGTCATTGCCCACGCACAGCTTGTCGGGCGTGAAATCAGTCTCGAGATGGTTCAGGACGTGCTGCACGATGTTCTGCGTGCATCCGAACGCCGGGTTTCGATTGAAGAAATCCAGAAAAAAGTTGCCGAGCATTTCAATATCAAGGTGTCGGACATGCATTCCGCCCGTCGCGCCCGGGCCGTTGCCCGCCCGCGTCAGGTCGCGATGTACCTGTCCAAGCAATTGACGACGCATTCCCTGCCGGAAATCGGTCGCAAATTCGGTGGTCGTGACCACACGACCGTCATGCATGCCGTTCGCAAAATCGAAGAACTGCATGTGAGCGATCCTTCGCTGTCCGAGGATATCGACCTGCTGCGTCGCATGCTTGAAGGCTGATTGCGATTTCGAAAATAATTGGGCGGGTCACGGTTTGAAAACGGTGACCCGTTCTGATTCCGATCGGATTTTTACGGTGACCAACGGGCTGAAAATCAGGCACCGCGCGGGGTTCCGCCTTTTGCGTGCATTGGGTGGAAAAATATACAACGACTCGTTTTGTTTGCTTGGGTTTAAGCCGTAAAAATCCTTCGATTTCCCGACATGCATGTTATAATGCGCCTGCCTTGCCCGAAAGGGTGAAGCAAAAGCGACAAAATCGATTATAAATCAATTTGTTAAACCAATACTGACAGACGGATAGGACGGGCATGAAGCTGACCATTGAACGCGCGGCTCTGTTGAAATCTTTGACCCATGTTCAAAGTGTGGTCGAACGGCGCAATACCATTCCGATTCTGTCCAATATTTTGCTGCGGGCAGAGAATGATCAGCTGTCTTTGACTGCAACGGACATGGATCTTGAGGTGATTGAAACCACCACTGCAGAAGTCAGTGAAGCCGGTGCAACCACCACCCCCGCCCATACCCTTTACGAGATTGTCCGCAAGTTGCCGGAAGGCTCGCAGGTGCAAATCTCGCTTGAGCCAGGTGCAGGGCGTCTTACCCTGTCTGCTGGTCGTTCGAAATTCAATCTGGCGGTTCTTCCGGTTGATGACTTCCCGGTCATGTCTGGTGGTGAGCTTCCGGTCAGCTTTGGCCTTGCCGCGGCGGAACTTCGCGGTCTGATTGATCGTGCGGAATTTGCGATTTCGACCGAAGAGACCCGTTACTATCTAAATGGTATCTATTTCCATGCGACTGACGCGGAAGGAACCAAAATCCTGCGCGCTGTTGCAACCGATGGCCATCGTCTGGCTCGGGTCGAGGCACCGCTTCCCGATGGGGCTGAAAATATGCCGGGCGTTATTGTGCCGCGGAAAACCGTTGGCGAATTGCGCAAGTTGATCGAGGAAACCGGCGAAGCGGTTGATATCGCTATGTCCGACACCAAAATTCGCTTTGGTTTTGGCAAGGCAGTGCTGACCTCCAAGCTGATTGATGGCACCTTCCCGGATTACGAGCGTGTCATTCCGTCTGGCAATGACAAGACGCTTGATATCGAGTGCAAAGCCTTTGCCGATGCTGTTGATCGCGTTTCCGCTATTTCGATCGAAAAGTCGCGTGCGGTCAAAGTCGTCATGTCGGGGAATACCCTGACCCTTTCCGCGTCGAGCCCGGAACACGGAACCGCATCCGAGGAACTCGAAATCAACTATGATGCCGATGACATCGAAATCGGTTTCAATTCGCGTTATTTGCTCGATATCGCCAAGCAGGTAAAGGGCGACACCCTGAACCTTCTGATGTCGGACGGTTCATCACCAACCATTCTGCGTGATACCGATGATCTTTCGGCATTGTACGTTCTGATGCCGATGCGCGTCTGACGGTTAGCGCACTTTTGCTGTGGCTGTTCTTGCCCATAATCTTCCACCCCAAGACGGTACGTCCATGACGAACCGTCTTGCCGTTTCCCGTATACAACTGGGTGATTTTCGGTGTTACGAAAGTCTGCGCCTGTCGCTTGACGGGGCACCGGTGGTTTTGACCGGCCCGAACGGGGCAGGAAAGACCAATCTGCTTGAAGCGGTATCGCTTTTATCGCCGGGAAGCGGCTTAAGACGGGCCAAGCTGGGCGAGATATCGCGCAGGGTTCCCGGTGAAGACGAGGAGAACGTAAGGGCATGGGCCGTGTCGGCACAGCTGACCACGCCGGATGGGGACTATCAGGTCGGATCGGGCCTTGATCCTGCGGCTCTTGCGCAGGGGCGTGAAAAACGGGCTGTGCGTATTGATGGTGAAAACCAGCGCGGTCAGGCGTCGCTGGGGCGGGTTTGTGCCGCGGTTTGGCTGACGCCGCAAATGGATCGTCTGTTTCTGGATGGTCCGTCGGCGCGCCGCCGTTTTCTGGATCGGCTGGTTTACGGCCTTGATCCCGAACATAGCAGCCGGGTAGCGGCCTATGAGCACAGCCTGCGCAGCCGGGCCAAGCTTTTGAAAGAAGGCAAAGGGGACGACAAGTGGCTGGCCTCGATCGAAGACTCGATGGTTCGCCACGGAATTGCCGTTGCGGTTGCACGTGCTGAGTTGCTGGCAAAGCTTGGCCGCGCCGGAACAATGGTTGTTGGACCGTTTCCGGCGGCAAGACTTGCGCTTGCAGGGGATCTTGAAAACTGGCTGGAACAGCTACCGGCGATCGAGGTTGAAGACAGGATGCGGGCGGCATTGCGCGACGGACGGTCACGCGATGCCACCTATGGCGGGGCTTCCGTCGGGCCGCAGCGCAGTGATTTGCTGGTATGGCATGATGCCAAGAATCAGTCCGCAGATCAGTGTTCTACGGGCGAACAGAAGGCCCTGCTGCTATCGATGATTATGGCCAACACCCGCTTGCAAAGCAAAGCGCGCGGAGCTGGCCCATTGCTGTTGCTTGACGAGGTTGTGGCGCATCTGGATGCAGAACGTCGCAGCTACCTGTTTGATGAAATCGTGGCGCTTGGCGTCCAGGCCTGGATGACAGGTACGGACCGGGCGCTGTTTGAAGGTTTGGACGGACGTGCGCAATTCTTCCGCGTGGAAGATGCCACACTTACCGCAGAAACCACTCCGTGAATGCCGAGGTTGTGACGCTATGACCAACGAAACAGAAGCTCCGAAAACCGCCGAACAACAGGCGCAGGATTACGGTGCAGAATCGATCAAGGTTCTCAAGGGCCTTGAAGCGGTGCGTAAACGCCCGGGCATGTATATCGGCGATACCGATGACGGCAGCGGTTTGCATCACATGATCTATGAAGTCGTCGATAACGCGATTGACGAGGCGCTGGGCGGATATTGCGATACCGTCTGGGTACAGTTGAATGGCGATGGCTCGGCAACGATCCGCGATAACGGCCGTGGTATTCCGACTGACCTGCACAAGGAAGAAGGCGTTTCGGCGGCCGAGGTCATCATGACCCAGCTGCATGCCGGCGGTAAGTTTGACCAGAACTCCTACAAGGTTTCCGGTGGCCTGCACGGTGTGGGTGTGTCGGTTGTGAACGCGCTTTCAACCTTGCTGAAACTGCGCATCTGGCGCAACGGCAAGGAGCATTACATGGAATTTTCCGGTGGCGATGCGATCAAGCCGCTGGAAATTGTCGGTGATGCGCCAATGACGGCAGAGGGCAAGCCTCTGACCGGGACCGAGGTTACCTTCTATCCCGATGCCGAAATTTTCACGATGACCGAGTTCAACCTGCCGACGCTTGAACATCGTCTGCGCGAACTGGCCTTCCTGAACTCTGGCGTGATCCTGACGTTGCGTGATGAACGCCATGGCGAACCGGTTGAAACCAAACTGCATTACGAAGGCGGTATTCGCGCCTTTGTGGAATATCTCGACCGTAACAAGGCTCCGCAGATCGAAGAACCTATTACGATCGTCGGCGAAAAAGACGGCATTACCGTCGAAGTTTCCCTGCAGTGGAATGATAGCTATCACGAAACCACGCTGTGCTTTACCAACAACATCCCGCAGCGTGACGGCGGAACGCACATGGCCGGTTTCCGTGCGGCACTGACCCGTCAGATCAATTCCTATGCGCAGGAAAGCGGGATCGTGAAGAAGGAAAAGGTCAGCCTTTCCGGGGATGATGCCCGCGAAGGTCTTACCTGTGTGATTTCGGTCAAGGTGCCGGATCCGAAATTCTCGTCCCAGACGAAGGACAAACTGGTTTCGTCCGAAGTCCGTCCGGTTGTCGAAAACATCGTGAACGACAGGCTTCAGCAATGGCTGGAAGAGCATCCGCAGGACGCACGCAAAATCGTCACCAAAGTGGTCGAAGCCGCATCGGCACGCGAAGCCGCCCGCAAGGCACGTGAACTGACCCGCCGCAAAGGCGCGCTTGATATCTCGTCCCTGCCGGGCAAACTTGCCGATTGTCAGGAACGCGATGCGTCCAAAGCCGAACTGTTCATCGTGGAGGGTGATTCCGCAGGTGGATCAGCCAAACAGGGTCGTGAACGCGGTTTCCAGGCAATCCTGCCATTGCGTGGTAAAATCCTGAACGTTGAGCGTGCCCGTTTTGATAAAATGCTTTCAAGCCAGGAAATCGGCACACTAATTACCGCCCTTGGCACCGGGATCGGTCGTGACGATTTCAACATTGAAAAAACGCGTTACCACAAAATCATCATCATGACTGACGCCGACGTTGATGGTGCGCATATCCGGACCCTGCTTCTGACCTTCTTCTACCGTCAGATGCCGGAACTGGTTGAACGCGGGTATCTCTATATCGCGCAACCGCCGCTTTATCGTGCCAAACGCGGTAACTCGGTCCAGTACCTCAAAGATGACCGCGAGATGGAACAATACCTGACCGCGCAGGGGACCGAAGATGCATTGCTGACGCTCAGTGGTGGTGTTCAGGTTGCCGGTCCGGATCTGGTCCGGATTGTCGAACTGGCGCGTAAGGCCAAGGGGCTGCTTGAGCCGCTTTCGCTGAAACTGCCGATCTCGGTTCTTGAGCAGGCTGTCTTGGCTGGTGCCCTGAACCCGGCATTGCTTGACGATGATGCCAAACGTCAGGAAGCGGCGAATACGCTTGCCAGTCGTCTTGATCTTCTGTCGGAAGATTTTGATCGCGGCTGGAAGGGCGAAGCATCGCAGGATGAAATCGTCATGTGGCGTATGCTGCGCGGGGTTGAGGAACGCTATGTTATCGACGGCAATATTTTGCGTTCAGCCGAAAGCCGCGCGATTGCCGGCCTGCTTGGCGAGTTGCGCGAACTGTTTGAAACTGGTGCCGAATTCGGTGCGAAGGACAAGGTCTGGAAAATCAGTGGCCCGGTCGATCTGGTCAATGCGGTGATGGAATATGGTCGTCGCGGTATTTCGATCCAGCGCTATAAAGGTCTGGGTGAAATGAACCCGGACCAGCTCTGGGAAACCACCCTTGACCCGAATGTCCGGTCGCTCCTTCAGGTGCGTGTTGATCACGCGGACGAGGCAGAAGAAGTCTTCTCTACCCTGATGGGTGATGTCGTTGAGCCGCGTCGCGATTTTATTCAGTCCAATGCGCTTAAAGTTGCCAATCTCGACGTATAAGTGGCATCAGTGTGAATTGACTCATAAAACTGGAAACGCGACACATAATTTTAGAATCTGTGACGCGTAAAATAAGAAGCCGAAGGCATTGCCTTCGGCTTTTCTAGTTTTTTCGGTGAATTACCGGTCGCTTAAACTATTCCACCACCACTGCTGCGACTGGCCGGGCGTTGTTTGCCAACAGCGTTTCGATAACCGGCTTTACGATAGGCGATAACCGGGTCAATTGCCCCGCCAGCACGCTGGCGCGCCATGGCGAGTATTGGTGAGACATCGGTGTTGTATGCTGTCTTGAGCGTACGGTTTGCCATCATCACATCATTTTCGTCCTGATAGCCTTCAAGCTCAGCACGGTCGACGAGTAATGCCTGCACATAAGCCCGCTGGACTTCAGCCGCACTCGAAATCAGGCTTTCGATCGGATCTGTGACATTGTGTGATTGATCAAGCATGTAGGCCGGATCGAATTTTTCCGGTGCACGGCGCTCAGCCTCGACCAGCTCATTGAAAACAAGGAACAGCTGATAAGGGTTGATAGATCCACTATCGAGGTCGTCATCACCATACTTGCTGTCATTGAAATGGAAGCCGCCAAGCTTGCCGAACTGGAACAGGCGGGCGACGATCATTTCGATATTCACATTCGGTGCGTGATGTCCAAGATCGACAAGGCAGGATGCCTTCGGCCCAAGCTCGGTCGCCGCGAGATAGTTGCTGCCCCAATCCTGAATGACCGTTGAATAAAATGCAGGTTCGAAAATCTTGTGCTCGATAAACAGCTTCCAGTCATCGGGCACGCCGGCATAAACCGCCTTCATCGCACCAAGGTAGCGTTCAAAACTGCGCGTAAAGCTTTGCTGACCCGGGAAGTTCGTGCCATCCCCGATCCAGACAGTCAGCGCCTTTGATCCAAGCTTCTGACCAATTTCAATGCATTCAAGGTTATGGGCAACGGCCTGTTCACGGACCGCAGCTTCAGAATGACTGAGGCTACCAAACTTGTATGACTGGTTTTGATCATCCTGGTCCTGAAACGTGTTGGAATTCATCGCGTCAAAGCCAAGACCATATCCCGTCGCAATCTCGCGAAGCTCACCAAGATCATCAACCTTGTCCCACGGGATATGTAGCGACACTGTCGGCGTCGCACGGCACAACTGTTGGATAACAGCGCAATCGGCAAGCTTTTCAAAGATGTTGCGTGGCTCGCCCACACCAGGGAAACGCGCAAAACGCGTCCCACCGGTTCCGACCCCCCAGGACGGGATTGCGACCGAAAAATCCCGGGCTTTCGTCGTCAGTTTTTCGATATCAAGTCCACGGCGAGCAAGCTGCTCACCCAGTGCGGTATAATCTGAATCCAATGCGGAACTATGCGCATCGTTATGTTCGGCAATCAGCCCTGCCGAAATCGGAGCTTGTGAAGCCATGGGTTCCTCCCCGGGTCGTTATAGCCGACCCTTGATGTGTTTAGCGGGTGAATGACGGTGCGTGACCAGCATCGACATTAACCACGTTACCCGTTGATTTTGCCGCATTGTCCGAGGCTAGGAAATAGATCGCCTCTGCAATGTCTTCTGGCAGGACATTGAGCTTGAGCATACTGCGCTGACGGTAATGCTCTTCAAGTTGATCAGGCTCCATGTCATAGGCCTTGGCACGCTGCTCGCGCCATTCACCAGACCAGATTTTTGATCCGCGCAGAACCGCGTCCGGGTTCACGACATTGACGCGAATGCCAAACGGTGCGCCTTCCAGCGCGAGACAACGGGCCAACTGAATTTCCGAAGCCTTGGCTGTGCAGTAGGCCGATGCCCCCGGCGATGCAACCAGACCGTTTTTGGACGCAACAAACACCATGCTGGCTGGGCGCTTTTGTAGCTTCATGATCTTGAAGGCTTCTCGTGCAACCAGGAAATAACCGGTTGAGAGGATGTCCATGTTGCGCTGCCAGACTTCGAGGCTGGTTTCATCAATCGGCGCAGCAGACGAGATGCCTGCATTCGAGACCAAGATATCGATCCCGCCAAACTCGGCGCAGCTGTCGTGCATCAGTTTGATGACCGAGTCTTCACTGGTCACATTGACGGGAAGTTCACGCACCTGATCCTTGCCAAAGACGGCTTGCAGGTCCGAGACCGCCTCGCTCAGTGCTGTTTCATCAATATCACAGGCAACAATACAGGCGCCCTCCTGCAACAGACGTCCGCAAGTTGCCTTGCCGATGCCACCGGCCCCGCCTGTGACAACCGCAACTCGGCCCGCCAAACTTTTGGGTTTGGGCATGCGCTGTAATTTGGCTTCTTCCAACAGCCAGTATTCGATATCGAACGCTTCCTGCTCATCAAGCCCCATATAGGTGCTGACGGTGTCGGCACCACGCATGACATTGATCGCATTGACATAAAACTCGCCAGCAATACGTGCCGTTGCCTTGTCCTTGGCAAAGGACAGCATCCCCACACCCGGGATCAGGTATATCACCGGATTGGGGTCACGCATGGCGGGACTGTTATCGTGTTTGCAGCGTTCGTAATAGCCTTTGTAATCCTCGCGATAGGCCGCAAAGGCCTCAGACAATCCTTCGATCACAGCGTCCAGATCAGGTTTGGCCGGATCAAAATCGATAATGATCGGACGGATTTTGGTTCGCAGGAAGTGGTCCGGACATGACGTCCCAAGTGCAGCAAGCTCTTCCAGCTTATGTGAGTTCACAAACTCCAAGACCGCTTCGCTATCGTTGAAATGGCCAATTTTGCGTTCGCCCGCATCAATAAAACTGCGGATCCGCGGCATCAGGGTTGAGGCAATTTCGCGGCGACGCCCGGCATCGAGGCTTTTGTGGCGCACGCCAGCGAAGATTTCAGCACCTGCCGTTTTGCCATCAAACCAGGCAATCGCCTTGTTAATAATTTCAACTGTGGTGTTGTAGCATTCCTCAGCACTGTCGCCCCAGGTGAACAGACCGTGGCTTTCAAGAACGACACCCTTGCTGTTCGGATTGTCGTTAAAATACTGCTCAAGCATCAGGCCAAGCTGATAGCCCGGACGTTTCCAAGGTAACCAGCCGATATCATCACCATAGATTGCCTGCGTAATCGCGCGGCTGTCTTTTGAGGCGGCAATCGCAATCACGGCATCAGGGTGCATGTGATCGACATGCGGCTTATTGATATAGGCATGAAGCGGTGTATCGATGCTTGCCGCACGCGGGTTGAGGTTAAAGGTGCAGTGCGGCAGATAGGCCACCATTTCATCTTCGAACTCTTCACCGCGATACAGCCCCTTAAGCGCGCGCAGCTTGTCCATATAAAGGGTCGAGAACCCGTCAAGCTTCATGCTGCCGACATCACCACCTGATCCCTTGACCCAAAGCACTTCGACTTCATCGCCACCAAGCGGATCCTTTTGCCAAACCTTGGCGGATGTATTTCCGCCACCAAAATTGGTAATGCGCAAATCAGAACCAAGCAGGTTGGACCGATACAGCAAACGCTCAGGCTCACTCAGGCCTGCGGCGTGTTCCGCATCCCATTTGTTTGGAAGAAGAATCTCAGAGGGAACAGATGACATGATCCGATAACCTATCACTTGGACGTTACACATGGCGGTCTGCTATGAATGCTTTTGCCGCCTCCCATTTTTTTCAAGCAACTAAACCGGATTCCAATCACAGTCAATCAAAAACGATCATATTCTTTCAATATTGCGCTGCAATATGATCAATTATGACATTTTTTGTTTGACAATGACTGGATATGCGCGAATATCAGGCGAATGGAGAGCCAATGATGCATGAACGTGAACGACATAGATTGATTTTGCGTGCGGTCGGGGAACACCCTGTTGTCACGGTCGCCCAGCTTGTGGATATGCTGGACGTTTCCGAGGCCACCATTCGCCGTGACATCGCTGCACTCGACGAAGATAACAAGCTTCGTCGCATTCGCGGCGGGGCAGAGGCCATCAATCCAGTCACCAGCAAACAATTGCTGGGACGTCCGTTCTTTGTGACAAAAACGCTCAATGTTGCGCAGAAGGCGGCGATTGCGGAACGCGCTGTCGAGATGTGCGAACCAGGCGACTCCATCATCATTCATGGTGGCTCGACCACCTACCAGATGGCCCCGCTTCTCAAGTCCAAGAAGATGCAGGTTCTGACCAATTCCTTTCCACTGGCCGATTACCTGATCGAGCATAGCGAAAACAGCGTGGTTGTGCCTGGTGGCACCATTTATCGCGAACAAAACATCATTCTCAGTCCGTTTGAAAGCGATGTGATCCACAACTTTTACGCCTCCAAGGCATTTGTCGGGGCACAGGGCATCAATTCAATGGGCCTGATGGAAAGTGATCCGATGATCATCCAGTCAGAGCAGCGCCTGATTGCACAAGCCGAGAAGCTGGTGGTCATGATCGACAGCACCAAATTCAGCCAGCGCAGCAACATGTTCCTGTGCAAGCTCGACAATATCGACACCCTGATCACAGACGACGGAATTGGTGACGAAGACCGCGCCATGCTTGAGCGCGCCGGCATCAAACTTGTCGTTGTGCAGGCCAAGGAACAAGAAGATAGAAATACGGCAAGCGCATAGCCCAAAAGGGACAAAAAGAGCCCGGCGCCTGTCAGACAATAACCAATAAAATCAATCATGGAGGAACGTTATGAAATTCAAGAAGTCTCTGATGGCCGCCGCCATTTTTGCCATGGGCATGGCATCCGTAACCGCACAGGCCGCTGATCCGGTTCGTGTTGGACTTGTTGTTAAATCGCTTGGCAATGGCTTCTTTGAAGCGGCCCGTGATGGCGCAATGGAAGCTGCCAAGGAAGTCGGCAATGCCGAAGTCATTTATACCGGGCCGACCTCGACCACTGCCGAAGGTCAGATCGAAAGCATCAACTCCCTGATGGCGCAGCGCGTCGATGCAATTGCGGTTTCCGCAAACGATCCTGATGCACTCGCTCCGATCCTCAAACGCGCGATGGACCGTGGTATCAAAGTGATTTCCTGGGACAGTGGCGTTGCCGAAGATGCCCGCATTGTTCACCTTAATCCGTCAAGCAACGCCTTGATTGGTGCAATGTGCGTCAAACTGGCCGCAGATGTCGTTGGTGACGCAGGTGGTGAAATGGCAATTCTGTCTGCGACCCCGACCTCGACCAACCAGAACATCTGGATCGACGAGATGAAAAAAGTGCTGCCTGAATACAGCCAGTTGAAACTCGTTGATACTGTTTATGGCGATGACCTTGCCGATAAATCCTATCGCGAAACCGTGGCACTGCTCAAAAAATATCCCGATCTTAAAGTGATCGTTGCGCCGACATCTGTTGGCATTGTTGCAGCAGCCCAAGCTGTCTCTGATCAGAACAAAATTGGCGAAGTCTATGTTACCGGTCTTGGTCTGCCGTCTGAACTGGCAGGTCACGTCGATGCCGGCTCCGTCAAAAGCTTTGCCATCTGGAACCCGATTGATCTTGGCTATTCGGCCATGATGATTGCTTACCAGCTTACTCAGGCTGATGAGCACATGATGATCGAAGCCGGTCGCATGGGCACCATTACTTTTGACAAAGACGGTAATGGCGCAATGTCCGATCCGTTCGTTTATGACGCGTCGAACGTGCACAAGTTCGCCGACATTTTCTAAGCGATACCACGGAACTGGCGGAAACCCTTTACTCCCTGAACCGGTTTCCGCCACTCTTTTTCCCGCGATTATGACGCTTCAGGCATCTGCATAGAACGCATGCGGCCTGAGCCAGAATTTCCAGACTTTGATGTGAAGGCTTGAAAAGCATGGACAGGCCTGTTCTTGAACTGCGCAATATTTCCAAGACATTCCCCGGGGTTAAAGCGCTTGATGGCGTCGAGCTGCAACTCTATCCCGGACAGGTCACCGCCCTGATCGGTGAAAATGGCGCAGGAAAGTCCACTTTGGTAAAGGTGCTTACCGGCATCTACACACCTGATGATGGCGACATCCTGATTGACAATAAGCCGGTCAAAATGCAGGCCGCTACCGATGCGAAGCGCCACGGCATTTCCGCCATCCATCAGGAAGCGGTGATGTTTGACGAACTCACCGTCACCCAGAACATCTTTATCAACAACCAGAACCGCAACAGGTTTGGTCTGTTGGATTGGCCGCTTATGCGCAAACGCGCCAAGACGCTTCTGGAATATCTTGATGTCAATATCGATCCGGACCTTCCCCTGCGCGAACTAAGTGTCGCACACAAGCATCTGGTGTCCTTTGCCAGTGCGCTGTCGATCAATTCCAATATTGTCATCATGGATGAGCCAACAGCATCCCTGTCCCATCATGAAATTCAGGAACTCTATCGGTTGGTCCGTCGTCTGCGTGACGAGGGCAAGGCGATTTTGTTCATCAGCCACAAGTTCGATGAAATCTTTGAAATCTGCGATCGCTACACGGTATTTCGCGACGGCCAATTTGTTGGCTCGGGCGAAATTGACGATGTGAGCCAAGATGATCTGGTCGCAATGATGGTCGGCCGCACAGTCAAACAAATCTATCCAAAGATCGAAGCCGCAATCGGCGAACCGGTCATGTCGGTCGAAGGCCTGTGCCACCCGACAGAGTTTGCTGACATTGACTTTCAGCTGCGCCGCGGTGAGATCCTGGGAATTTATGGCCTCGTCGGGGCAGGACGCAGTGAAGTCATGCAGGCTCTGTTTGGCCTGACCCGGACCTCGGCCGGATCGATTATGCTTAATGACAAACCCTTTAATCCGCGCACACCTGGTGATGCGGTCGATCAGGGGCTGGTTTACGTCCCCGAAGATCGCCAGCATCAGGGCGCGATCCTGAGCCTGCCAATTTTTCAGAACATCACACTTCCGCAATTGGGCGGTCTGTCGCGATCCGGCTTTATTGACATGGCCCGTGAGTTTGATGTCGCGCGGCAATATGCCACGCGTCTTCAGCTCAAGGCGGCAAGCCTGTCGGAAAATGTTGAAAACCTATCTGGTGGCAATCAGCAAAAGGTCGTCATCAGCAAATGGCTGGCCACCAATCCGAATGTCATCATTGTTGATGAACCGACCAAAGGCATCGATATCGGTTCGAAAGCTGCGGTTCACAAATTCATGGGTGAACTGGTCGCACAAGGATTGTCAGTGATTATGGTGTCATCGGAACTTCCGGAAGTGATGGGCATGTCGGACCGCATTATCGTCATGCATGAAGGTCGGATCGCAGCACGATTTGATCGCAACGAGATGACAGCCGAAGCCATCGTTACTGCGGCGACAGGAGCCTGATATGAAAAGTACTTCCATGATCGGCAAACTGATCTCGCATCGTGAATGGCTGCTTGGTGCTCTGATCATCATGATGCTGGTTGGCGTGGGATCAGCAGCCCCGTTCTTTGTCAGCGCGGCAAATCTGGCCGAGGTTTTCGACGATACAGCCATTCTGATCATGCTTGCATGCGCGCAGATGCTCGTAATCCTGACAAGATGTATCGATCTGTCAGTCGCATCGAACCTGGCATTTACCGGCATGTGCGTGGCTCTGTTTAATGTCGCCTTTCCGGAAACGTCCGCTTTTGTGACGCTTGTCATGTCGATTGGCATCGGGCTGATACTTGGCGCCTTTAACGGCCTATTGGTCTGGCTGGTCGGCATTCCGTCGATCGTTGTTACCCTTGGCACCATGAGCGTCTATCGCGGCTTTGTCTTTTTGCTTAGCGACGGGGAATGGGTGAACGCCCATGAAATGACCCCGCAATTCCTTGCCCTACCGCGCGCAACTTTCCTTGATCTGACGGTCCTCTCCTGGATTGCTATCGCGCTGACATTGGTGATGTTTATCTTTACACGTTTTACCAAAACCGGCCTTTCGATCTTTGCGGTTGGCGGGAACCCGAAGGCTGCTGTCTATAGCGGCCTGGATGTTGGCAAACACCAGTTCATTACCTTTTGCATTTCCGGTGCTGTCGCGGGCATGTGCGGATATCTGTGGGTTTCGCGCTACGCGGTTGCCTATGTGGAAGTTGCTCTGGCCTTTGAGCTTCAGGTCGTTGCCGCCTGTGTCATCGGTGGGATCAGTATCGCAGGGGGGATCGGCTCGATATGGGGTGCGGCACTTGGTGCCATTTTCCTTGGCCTGATCAAGAATGCACTACCCGTGATCGGTATTTCACCTTTCTGGCAACTTGCGATTTCCGGTTTGGTGATTGTTCTGGCCGTGATCATCAATTCACGTAGTGAAAAGCGTGGTGGCCGACGCATCCTCCGCGAGGCCCGCCAATGATCAATGAAGAAACCTTGAAACAACCCATGACCAAAGAAATATCACGAGAGTTGCCTGACAGCCTCAATGGCGATTTACGAAGCAAATTGATGCGCTGGGAAACCCTTTTAATGGTGTTTGTCGCGATTGCGTTTTTCACCAACACTCAGCTATCCCCGTATTTCCTTGATCCGTGGAGCTTGTCGGACGCGACATTCAACTTTACCGAAAAGGCGATCATTGCACTGCCTATGGCGCTGCTGATTATCGCCCGCGATATCGATTTGTCGGTTGCCTCGACCATTGCACTTGCATCGGTGACGATGGGCTTTGCCAATAGCATGGGTGCTGGTCCGATCGAACTTGCCATGATCGGCATGGCGGTTGGGGCAGTCGCCGGCTTTGTAAATGGCTGGATCATAACCAAGTTCGACATACCGGCAATTGTTGTGACAATCGGCACCATGAGCCTGTATCGCGGCATTGCCTATATTGTTCTGGGCGATGATGTGTATCGCAGTTACCCGGACGGCTTCGCGTTTTTTGGTCAGGGCTATGTCTGGGGTGTAGTGTCGTTTGAGTTCGTTCTGTTCCTGTGCCTTGCCGTTGTGTTTGGAGTTCTGCTGCATAAAACCACCTTCGGGCGACGGGTTTACGCGATTGGTAACAATCCTACAGCAGCCTTGTTTTCCGGGATCAATGTCAAACGCCATCGGTTGTTCCTGTTTACCCTTGTCGGGCTCTTTGCCGGGGTTGCAGCAGTTCTTTTGACGTCACGGATCGGTTCAACCCGCCCGTCAATCGCAATGGGCTGGGAATTGGAAGTCATAACGATGGTGGTTCTCGGCGGGGTCAACATCATGGGAGGAGCAGGCAGCATTGTTGGTGTGTTTATCGCTGTTTTCCTGATGGGGCTTGTCACCTTTGGGATGGGCCTGATGAATGTGCCGGGCATTGTGATGTCGATCTTCACCGGCCTGCTGCTCATCCTTGTGATTGGTACACCGATCATCTGGCGCCGCATTTTGAGTGCACGCAAATTGCGATCACAAAAGCAGGGCTAGCATCATGGAAAAGATTGCCTTCAAAATGCTGCTGAATCCGGGTCGGGCAGACGAGTACAAAAAGCGCCACGACGAAATCTGGCCCGATCTGTCCGAGCTTCTGTGCAAAGCAGGTATTTCGGATTACAGCATCTTTCTTGATGAAGAAACCAACATCCTTTTTGCTGTTCTACGCCGTACCAAGGACCACGGTATGGATGAGTTGCCCGAACAAGAGATCATGCAGCGCTGGTGGGCTTTCATGGGTGATATCATGGCCACCAACGATGATGGCAGCCCCGTAGTTGTTCCGTTGAAAGAAGTGTTCTATCTGCCATGACAGATAAGCGCGCCATTGCCGTCATTGATATTGGCAAAACCAATGCAAAGCTTGTGGTGTGGGACACCAATACCCATGCAATCCTGTTTGAAACGAGCTGTCCAAATCGTTCAATTGATGGTCCGCCTTATCGCCATCTTGATGTTGAAGGCCTGTGGGACTTCTATAAAACCGCATTGAAAGATGCGGCACGCGAGACCGTGATCGGACGGGTCGTTGTAACGACCCATGGTGCCACGGTTGCAGTCCTTGCGGGGGATGAGCTTGCTCTTCCAGTGGTGGATTACGAAAACACATATGCCCCGGAAATCAATCATGCTTATGACAGCGCCCGTGATGATTTCGCCGATAGCCAAAGCCCCTGCTTACCTGCCGGGCTGAATTTCGGGCGGCAGATATTTGCACTTGAACAAACCTTTCCCGAAGAAATGGCGCGTGCCACAGACTTTCTACCCTATCCGCAATATTGGGCATGGCGGTTGTCTGGCATAAAAGCCTGCGAGGTCACGTCGCTTGGCTGTCATTCCGATCTATGGAACCCGCGTCAGGCCGATTGGAGCCAGCTTGCCAAAACCCGAGGATGGGCCGGAAAATTCGCGCCCATGCGTGGGGCAAGTGATGTCTTGGGCAATATTCTGCCGGAAATCGCTGCCGAAACCGGCCTGCCACCCGATTGCGAGATCCATTGTGGCATTCATGACAGCAATGCGTCGCTAGTGCCCTTGATTACCAGGGTTAAGCAACCGTTTTCGCTTGTATCATCTGGTACTTGGACAATTTGTTTCTCGGTTGGTGGAGACGCACGACCACAGCTTGACGAGTATCGCGATACCCTGTGCAATGTCGATCTGAATGGCAATGCCGTGCCCAGTGCAAGGTTCATGGGCGGGCGTGAATATGCGTTCCTGGCTGAAGGTCATACAGATAATCCGGATATCTCTGATATCAAACGTTTGATCGCGTCAGAATGCTTGGCGATACCTTCATTTGCTGAAGCAGGGGGACCTTTTGGTCATCACTCGGGGCATCTGATCAACAAAGCTGCACTGCGAACTGAGCGCGACAAGGTTGCTCTTGCGACAATTTACTGCGCATTGATGATTGATTACGGCCTGGAAATGATCAGCAGTGAAGGGCCGGTGATTTTTGAGGGGCCCTTTGCGACCAACACGGCCATGTGTCAGTTGCTTGCCAGTCTCCGGAAAGATCAGCAGATTTTAGCTTCAAGCGACGGCTCTGGAACCAGCTATGGCGCGTCAATCCTGACAGGTCGGATGCATCAGCATCAATCACATGCTGCAGCCCGAATAGACCCGATGGCGGATATGGGTATTCTTGCCTACAAGAATTTGTGGCGGCACAAACTTTTGATGATCGATAAAAATCATGAGCATTGAGAGATGGGTCGTATCAATATGGAAGGGTTTGATTACCCTTCAACAAATTGGCCGCAGGAGCCTCAAAACCAAAATTTGGAATCTGTGACACATAAAATTAGAACAAGCAGGGCAAGTTTAAATGAATGCTATGAATTAGCCCGGCTCGTATTTAACTGCTGAGATTTGTTGCATCTCGGCGTCTGGTTAAGTTAAAATCTCCCCAACAACACCCCCCACGCTTAGCCTGCAGTTCTTAGGAGCTCAGTGATGCGCCTCTTGGGGGGTTATTTTTTGCCAAAATCGCGAGTTGTTGTAGGTTTTGCCTCCTCCGTGAAATTTATTCACGTCATAATGTGAGCCGAATATGGTGATTAATCGGCTCACGAGGGAGTATTGTGATGGGCAAATGGAACTGGCAGCACAGTGACTGGCCCAACTTCACTTGGGATAGCCAGCAAATCCAAGCCTACTTACCTCCTGTTTATCATAAACAGGGATACGTGGCCGGATTGATCAACTCGCTGAACGGCACCCGAGCGTTAACCACCAAAGCACTTACTGAGAACATTGTTGCTTCTTTTGCAATTGAGGGCGAGCACCTCGACGCAACTGTTATATCCGATGAAATCGAGTGCGGTTTTGGCCGACCTTCCTCTTGCGATGACGCCAAGAGTGTTGGTCTCCTGGAGGGAAACGCCGCTGCTTTGATATCAAACGTTTTTGGCAAGTCCTCTCAAGACCTTACTCTGCATCGATTAGGAATGTGGCAGCGCTGCATGTTCGAGAGGACATACTCGCCAGCTCAAATCGGACAGCCTGCAACATGGCGAACCGAAGATATCAAGGTGGTTTCCGGTGGAATCGGCGATCGGAAAATTCATTTCGAGGCCCCTGACCCATTACGTGTCGCAATTGAGATGGAAACATTCCTGAGCTGGTTTACTTCCAGTCGGGAAAGCAAAGAAATAGATCCGATCTCACGAGCAGCTTTGGCGCATCTCTGGTTCGTGACCGTGCATCCGTTCGAGGATGGTAATGGCAGGAGCGCACGCGCGATTGCGGATTTGGCACTGTTTCAGTCCGACAAAAATGCTGTCTTGTACCCAATGGCGCCTTACATTTTAGCCGACCGTGAGAACTATTACGCCGTGTTGGAGCAAACTCAGTCTTCCGGTTTGGATATAACGGAATGGATGATTTGGTTCTTCAAAACTCTGGAAAATGCACTCGACAGCGCGATAACGAGATTAAGCTGGAATATTGAAGCAAATAACCTCGTCACAATGCAGCCAGAAAACCGACTTTTGACACAACAAGTCAGAATTCTTGTGATGCTGCATGATGATGCGGATCAAAATGTCATAAGCGCATCACAATATGCTGCGATTAATAGCGTTAGTAAGGCGACAGCAACGCGCCACCTTACTGATCTGGTCGACAAAGGCTATCTATGCGTTTGCGAAGGACGCGGCCGTTCGACGAAGTACCGGTTGTCTGGCAAATAGTTGATCAGTCATTACACCATGCCAAAATCTGGTATGCCCTGACGCATGATTTCGCGAAGGGTTAGAGAATAACGAGAGGGCCGGGCGTCTCCTTTTGGACGACGAACAATCTTCATTTCGCTGTCCGTTTCATCAAATTCGATGATCCCGACTTGATGAATGTCCAGAGCATCAATCGCAAAATTAATTTCTTCTGATGGCCAACGGAACGAGCTGTTTCTGCAAAGCCATACGTGCCGGAAAAAGCTCGAGCGATAATCGATATCCGATAGCAGGTTCTGGAAAGCGAGTTTGTTGTTTCCGGGGGAGCCGGTCATGAACATGAAGCCGTCAACCAGCTGTAAGGCGCCATCCTCGCCACAGCGAATGCCAACAGCGTCAATGCTGACGAATTCGAAATCGTATCTTTTAAAATAGATACTGACATCGTCACCTCCATAAAGGAGCGATTTGTGCTCGTCGATCAGAGCAAGCGCATCTTTTCTGTGAAGGGCGTCTTTGGGCATCAGGAACGATGGAGCGGCTGATGAAGAGTATTTTCGGTTTGTTACTTCACTAAGGATTTCCTTGATGCGCACAACGGGGATCTTTTTGTCTCGCATCTCAGCCAGGAGATCGAGTGCAGCGTCCGGATCTGCGCTGTGAATACGTGCGAACAATTCTGCAGTGTGAAAGTGACCCAGTACGTCAAACAGGGCATTTGGTTCGAGTGCGCGCTGTCCGAGAATTTCTTGCAGTTTCATTTTTTCGCGATCTGCGATGGCATTTCCGCGGATGAGTGTTGAGCGCATCCGTTGCAATGCGTTGCGTGTGTATCGCGTTTTCTGAGCAAGCATTTCCCAGAAATGTTCTTTATTTGCAGAGTATTGTTTACCTGCTGGCGTTTTCTCGATCGCATTAATGAGCATTGCGATCTCCGTCCATGGAAGTCTGCGATCCCGGGCATTATCGAGTTTTGCAAGAAGTTCATCGAACGATTGTGTGCTCATCTTGATTCTTTTCCACGGTGTTGGAAGTTTCTTTCAATTACCAATAGCAGAATTTTTCGATTGTGCAAAGTTGATTTGAATCATAATATGCCACGAATCATAACGTGGATTGTGAATGATGTTTGATCCCCATGCACAAAGAAGCAGGAAGGTTGTCCGACGGACAACGCATCGCGTTGTTGGTCGTTTTCCAAGCTTGAAATCCAGTCGGGTCGTCCACTGGGAGTCCCAGCTCGAGCGGGACATGATCCGTTTGTTGGAGTTCGATCCGGCGGTGTTGTCATATCGGGAGCAACCAGAACCTATTACGTATTTCGAGAGCGGAAAAAGGCGTAAATACACGCCCGATTTTATCGCGCAGATGACAAGTGGCGTAACTGTCTTTGAAGTGAAGCCTTACGAACAATCCATAACAAGTCCCCTGAAAGAGAGACTTGTGGCATTCCGGGAGTACTACAGCGTCCAAGGTATAGATTTCCTGGTGATGACCGAGCGCGAAATCCGAAAAGAACCGCGACTTTCAAACATCACCAAACTCTTGCGGTATCAGCGCGAAATCGTGAGTCCCACCAGTAAGCAGGTTGTCATTGATCTCCTTGATAGCGGGGTTCAGACCCTTGAAGGGTTATTCGAAAATCTGAAAGAGCATGGCGTTCCGTTCTCGCACGTCTACGCACTCATCTCTCAAGGCAGTCTTGGCGTCGATATTAATCACCCGATCGACAACGACGATACACCTGTTTGTTTGCGGAGGGCTTCGTAATGGTTGCTGTTCGCATCGGTATGGGAACTGAGGTGTCTGTTGGTGAAACGATCTATGCCGTTCGTCGTTGCCTTGCAGGGGATATTCTTCAGCTTGAGTCGGAAGACGATGGCCAATTGGTGAAAATCCCAAGACCTGAATTGGCGTTCTCCGTGGCCAACGGTGAAGCTTCCATCATCGTTGGTGACCGGAAGCACAAAGTTTTAGAACGCCGGGACCTGAGTGTCCTTCCCGAAAAAGATCGCGATGAGCTTCGTCGCAGGCTTGTCTACGTAAAGTTGGTCGAGAAGCCGAGGGTTGCAGAGAGGGGCGCAGCTTTGGTGAAAGCCAGCATCGAAATTGGTGCGGCACAACTTAACGACCTTAAACCGCCGTCAGTGGCAACGCTCTATAACTGGTGCAAACTTTACCGTCAGGCTGGCGGCGATCCTGTGGCTTTGGTGCCGCAAACAAAGCGCCGCGGGAACCGACAACGACGATTTTCTCCTGAGGTACTCGAAATCCTTCAGGCCGTAATTAATGAGCGATTTCTGGTTACGTCCAGGCCTAGGCCAACGGATGTTTACTCTGCTGTCGTCGTCGAAATCGAAAGACTGAATGCATATAGACCAGCATTTGATCAACTGGCGGTGCCGACGCTTAGAACTCTTTATCGCGAAATCGAGAAACTCGAGCCATACACATACTTGAAGGGTCGATATGGAAAATACATTGCGGATAAGGAAACGCGACACGTAGGAAAAGGTGCGTTCTCCTCTCGACCGCTTGAGCGGGTAGAGATCGACCACAGTCTTCTCGATATCATCGCCTACGATGAGGATCTCGATATTCCACTGGGGCGGCCAACACTCACATTGATCATTGACCATTTTTCACGGATGCCTTTGGGCTTTTATCTCGGCTTCGAAGCGCCAGGTTCAGCGAGTGTTATGATGGCGCTTCGCAGTGCTATTGGCACCAAGGAATGGGTCAACGAGCGTTATCCTGACATTGAAGGCACATGGCCCTGCTATGGTGTGCCCGAGGTTCTTGTCACGGATAACGGGCCTGAATTCCATTCCAAAGATCTGGAAATCGCGTGTGCCCAACTTGGTATCACCATCCAGCACAACAAAGTGAAGTCGCCATGGACCAAGGGTGTTGTGGAGAGAATTTTTGGCGAGATTAATCGGTCTCTGCTGTGTGATGCGCCGGGCAAAACCTTTCACAACAAGGATGCACGCTCTGAGAATGATGCGGTTGGAGAGGCTAGCGTTCCTGTCGCGCTTCTTGAGCATGTCTTGTGTAAGTGGATCGTCGAATTTCACGCAAGACAGAAGCACGAAGGTATCATTGCATCAAAGAAACACAAAAGTAGTGCCATAACACCGTTTGAGAGATGGACTGAAGGTGTGGAGGAGTTTCCACCTCGGCTTATTTCCGATCAGGAGGACCTCAATGTTCTTCTTTCCTGCTTCAAGGAAGTTCGGAAAATTCACCCCAAAGGAATCGTCATAGAGGGCATTTGGTATAGCTCAAGAACGCTGACCGAGCTCCGCAACAGTTCTACCAAGGATTTTCAGGTAGATATGAAGTTCGACCCGACCAATATGGGCCGCATTCATGTCCGTGATCCAAGAACCAATACCTATTTCGATGTCCCGGCATTGGATCCCGAATACGCAGAAGGGCTCGGGCTATGGCCTCACAAGATCCTTCGTAAGTACCTTCGGAAAATGGGGGCGCGTCAGATCGAAACTACTGAGCTTGCCAAAGTCAAAGAACAGATTCACGACCTTATTCAGGAAACGGCCAAAACCAAAAAGCGGAAACGCACGACCAATGCACGGATTGGACGGTTTCGTGAGACCTCCAGTCAAGCACCCTCGAATGAAGATCGTATGGTCGAGCCTAACACCTCTTATGAGATCTCATTTGACGCTGCACCAACGGCCGAGGAGGAAGATTATCGCGACGACCTGGTCGAAGATGACGATTTTCTTGCTGACGGCATGCGGCGTATTCAGGCGGTCGGAAAGGATGACGTATGAGCATTGTTGTTAATCCAGACAAGCTTTCTGAGATCAATCAGGTGATGGGTGACGTTCTGATCCGCCATCGTTCTTTCAAGACCGGTTTGGCACGGCTTGATGAATGCATGCAGTCCTATACGGGTTATGGAGAACCGGTTTGTATGCTTCTCCATGGTCCTTCAGGGGTTGGGAAGTCGACGCTTGCAAAGGCTTTTCTAGTCGATAACCAGCCTGTCGAAACCCAGGACCGTAAATTGGTTCCGGTTCTGAGCGCTGTAATTCCCGTGCCGGCAACGATGAAGAATATGGCGTCCGAGCTTCTCGAAAAGCTTGGCGACCCTCTTTCTGATCGCGGCACACTTGAGCAAAGAACCAAAAGGCTTCGCAAGCTACTCCGTGAGTGCGGCACGAAACTGATCATCCTTGATGAGTTTCAGCACTTTATCGATCGCAAGAGCGAACGGGTTATCTTGGATGTTTCAGACTGGCTGAAGAACCTCATTTCCAACACATCGATCCCGGTGGCGTTGGTTGGGCTTCCGTATTCGAGAAATGTTCTATCGGCCAATGAGCAACTTATGCGTCGTTTTAGCTATCAGACAGAACTCTCTCCTTTTGACTGGAATGACAAAGCGGAATGCACAGAATTTACCAGGATCCTTGACGCGGTTGATGGAAAGCTTGCGGAGATCCTGGGAGGCAGAAGCGACTTGAAGGGTCAAGCTGTCCGCTGCCATGCTGCGACAAAAGGTCTGATTTCTCTTTTGATTAAGCTGATCCATGGTGCCGCATACGAAGCAGCCAAATGCAATGCTTCGTCGATAACCCGGCAGCATCTCGCCAAATCGTTCAGGGAGCGCCTTGTACCAGACAAAGCAGTTCTCAATCCGTTTCTCGACAGTTGGGATGGGCAAGCAATCGACCCGCTTCCCGAGAGCAGGCACATGTCGGTGACGGGATGCATCCCGTCGATTAGCGCGAGATCACGTTCTCAAAACATCAACGAAGTCCTCTCAGCAAGGTGAGACACATGTCAGGTGATCTGTCACTATTGGTACGTCCTAAGCCGGAGAAGGCTGAAAGCTTCCGAGGATATCTGCTCAGGGTTTCGACAGCAAATGGCTATCACAATGCAAACTGGATGCTGAGGCAGCTTGGTATTCACCCACGCACATATTTGCCGCGTGATGACATTGCAAAGTTGGCAGGAGCGCTAAATCTCCAGCACCGCGAGCTTTCAAATATGCAGAACCAAGTTGTGGGGCCTCGGTGGGTTCGTGTGGGGGCGCATGAAGTTCATATCTGTGCACAGGAAAGGCGTTCTTTTCGCTATTGTCCTGACTGCTTGAGCGAAACTCCGTACCATCGTGCCGTGTGGGATCTCAAGCCTATGAGTGCCTGTCCAAAACACGGGACCTATCTGCTGGAGAGTTGCAGGAAATGTAATCGACGCGTTGGCTGGGCACGTGAAAACCTTCTCGAATGCGCCTGTGGTGCGGATTTGAGGTCGTTTCGGCCGCGTTCAGCACCCGATAAAACAATAGATTTCTGCAGGTTGCTAGAGAACCGCTTCCACGGTCAGCTGGCAGACGAAAGCTGCTCCCTGCATCCGGCATTTCAGAAGTTGAGTTTCACAGATCTTCTGAACCACACAATGTTCTTGGCGGCCTATATTTCTGGTCGCGGGCGTGGAACCGGTCGACAATTGTTTTACAATCTTACTGCCGATGCATTGCGCGAGGTGTTTGACCGGGTTTCTGTGATTCTTGCTGACTGGCCGAACGAATTCCACCTGCTGCTCGATGAGGTCCGGCAATTCACTGAACAAGATGTTGAAAAACATGTCGGGCTCGAGGCAGAATTTCGATCGCTCTACACCAATCTGTTCCGCAAGCGGCAGGAAGTTGAGCATTTGCATCTCATCCGGGCCGAATTTGCCAAGTACATTGAAAGCAAATGGTTTGCTGGGTTTGTCGTGCCAACCAGTAAACGATTGTCGGATGAATGGTCCCAGGATCAGTCGTTTGTTACCGTTGCGGAAGCGGCACGACGCCTTGGTATTCATCCAAGTATCCTGAGACGTGATATCGCCGAGGGGAATTTGGCTGCTACCACGAGACAGATGCAAAGCAGATGTCTTCGCGTCATAGAAGTCTCGGAGGTCGAGCGGTACCGAAACGCGCGTGAGAACCTGCTTGGAACCAATGATGCTCAGGAACTATTAGGCGTTTCAAAGCACCCCTTCATGAAGTTGGTGAATGCTGGCCTGATTAAAGCCGTCAAAGGGCCGAAGGTTGATGGTTCTCAGCACTGGGCTTTCAAGAAGCAGGAGCTAGACGAGTTTATTGCATCTTTGACAAAGCAAGCGACCTATTGTCTATTCGCAGATGAGCCTGTGACTTTTGCTAAAGCAGTGCGTCGTTGTACCGCCAAAGGGCTTTGTATTGTTGACTTAGTTCAGGGTTTGCTCGTTGGCGAGTTGAAAGCGCTGAAGCGCTCGACAAAAGTGATCAATCTCAAAGATCTGTTCTTCAATGACGCAGACTTCCTAGCTTTTCTTTACAATGAAAAGCGGACGATCAAATGGGCCGTTACCATTCGTGAAGCTTCAAAAATGCTTGGGTTAAATGAAGAAGCAACACGTCATCTCGTGCATAAGGGGTTTCTCGAAACAATCTCTGCCTCGGTAGATGGCCGTCTTCGCAGACAGGTTTCACTGGATGCGATTGAGCGGTTCAAGGCGACATACATTTCCGCTTCCTGCTTGGCAGCAAACAAGAATACTTCTGCAAGAACTGTGGTCGCCCAACTGCAGGAATTGGGGACCAGCCCTGTTACCGGGCCAGCGATTGACGGAAGTCGACAATACTTCTTCAGACGATCCGCGACAGCATAGGACGATAGTTTTAATCGATCGGTTGTGGACGAAACTGGGCCGAATTAATTGACTCTTCTTCAGTATGCCGCCAATTTGATGGCTGTGACGCAACCACAGCAGTGGTTGCCCACTTTCCGAAGCCCGCGCATGTCGCGGGCTTTCGTGTTTCTGACTAAGCGCAGATTCTCAGTGTGCCGCTGCAGCTTTGCGAAAATACTTCCTGACACCATCCATCGTTTGCACCCTGATTCCATCAGGGCATATAAGATGTTTTCATGGTGATCAAATGTGCGCGGCAACGTATGGTTGCTGGACGTTTGAAAACTTAGCAAGATGAATGTTGTAAAGCAGATAGGCTGTCTACTGAACCATGCGTTCCGGAGAGTCCTTCGAAATTTACGCACCGAATAGCATAGAAAGTACAAAGATCTGAATGGAACACGTTGGGGAAATTGAGAAACGTCTTTGGTCGGTAGCGGACCATCTCCGAGCAAACTCGAACTTTGCAAGTAACGAGTACTTCATGCCCGTCATGGGGCTGATTTTCTTGCGCCACGCCCATAGTCGATTTCGTCGTGTTCAGGATGAGATTCAAGCCACTCTGCCATCTCGTGGCGGCGTTACGCGCCCACTGACAAAGGAAGACTTCTCGCAACGCGGCTCGATTTTCCTAAAGCCCGAAGCTCAATTTGATCATTTGGTTGCGGTTCCTGATGGAGGCGATAGAGCGGGTGCGATTATCACCGCGATGGAAAGCATAGAGCAGGACTATGAATCACTTGCGGGTGCCTTGCCCAAGGCGGAATATCAGGAACTGGGTGACGACGACATTGGTCAGCTTCTGCGGACCTTCAACGACCCTGCGCTTGAAAAGGCCGACGGTGATGTTTTCGGTAAAATCTACGAGTACTTCCTAACGCAGTTTGCCGATCAGAAAGCCCATGACGGCGGTGAATTTTTCACTCCGGTCTCCATCGTTCAGACCATTGTCAACGTGATCGAACCAGACCATGGCAAGATCGTTGATCCGGCCTGCGGATCAGGTGGCATGTTCGTGCAGTCAGCACATTTCATCGAGAAGATGAAAGCCAACCCGAATGAACGGGTGACGTTCTATGGGATGGAGAAAAACCCGACGACCATTCGCCTTGCGAAAATGAACCTCGCTGTTCATGGGCTGGAAGGCGATATTCAAAAGGCGATTTCCTATTACGAAGACCCGCACGACATGGTCGGCAAAGCCGATTTCGTGATGGCCAATCCACCATTCAATGTGGACGAAATTGACGCCGAGAAAATCAAGAATGATCCGCGTCTGGAATTTGGCCTGCCGGGGGTGAACAAGGGCGGCAAGGTTTCCAATGGCAACTATGTCTGGATGTCATTTTTTCATTCATACCTGTCACCGACCGGGCGCTCCGGCGTTGTAATGTCATCGCAGGCATCATCCGCCGGTGGCGGTGAAGCCAAGGTGCGTGAGGCTCTGATCAAGACCGGCGATGTGGACGTGATGGTCGCCATTCGTGGAAACTTCTTCTACACGCGCTCCGTCCCGTGCGAACTGTGGTTCTTTGACAAGGGTAAGCCGGATCATCTCAAAGACAAGATGTTGATGATCGATGCACGGAATATTTACCGCAAGGTAACCCGCAAGATTTTCGATTTCACGCCGGAGCAACAACAGAACATCACGGCCATCGTTTGGCTCTATCGCGGCCAGACGGATCGTTTCCTTGGGCTTGTCAAAAGCTATCTGGAAACGGCCTATACCCAAATGCAGGCCTGCGATTTTTCTGTCCTCATCAAAGCGATTGATGCCGTAACCGCCGCGCATAAGAACGACGAACTTGATGCACTGGCGGAAACCATCGAAGCCGACTTAGACCTGCTGGCCGAGAAGGCGAAGGCAGCCGAGGCAGAGCATTGGGATGGGGCCGCGCGAAACAATGCAGGGCTGAAAGACTCAGCTTCTGCATTCGAGCCTTTGGCAGATCAGGCGAAAGCCTTGGCCAAGGAAATCGACCATCTGTTTAAGCTGGCAACCCGCGTGCATGAACAAGAAGTGCAAGAGGGCACCAAACCCGCTGAAGGCAGAAAGCGCCTGAATGAACTTGATGCCGCGCGTCATGAAGTGACCGAGCATCTGAAGATGGCACGCTACTTCCACACACAGGCTGAATGGCTGCAAACACGGTTCCCGGACGCGGAACTTCGCGATGTGGAGGGGCTGGTCAAGCTCGTCAGCCGTGATGAGCTCAAAGCCAATGATTGGAGCCTGACACCTGGGCGTTACGTTGGGGTTGCACCGGAGGAAGAGGATGAAGAGTTCGATTTTGAGGAAGCGCTCCGCGACATCCACATCGAGATTGAAGGATTGAACAAGGAAGCGGTTGAGCTGGCGGCCACCATCAAAAAGAACTTCGAAGAGCTGATTGTATGAATTGGGAAACGAAAACAATCGGCGAATGCGTAAAAATGCTATCAGGCGGGACGCCGAAAAAGTCGCGAGAAGACTACTGGGGTGGAAATATACCGTGGGTCAGTTCAGGGGAAATGACTGAGAGTTTTCTCGTAGACACATCTTTACATGTCACGCCCGAAGGGGCGGCCAACGGCACACGCCTTGTTCCTGAGAATACTGTCCTGGCAGTTGTCCGAGGAATGTCCCTCGCAAAGGAGTTTAGGGTATCGATTACGAAAAGGGCGATGACGTTCAATCAAGATATTAAAGCATTCGAATGCGTTGAAGGGATTGACCCAAGATTTCTATTTTATGCCTTGAAAGCGCGTAAAGAGTACATTCGTGACCTTTCAACCGATGCGTCCCATGGAACAAAAAAGTTAGACACTGAACCGCTAAAGGCAGTGAAACTGCTAGTTCCAGAAACTATTGAAGAACAGCGTGCTATCGCTGATGTCGTAGCTTGTTACGATGATCTAATCGAGAATAACCGGCGGCGGATTGCATTGTTGGAAGAAGCGGCCCGGCTTTTGTATCGCGAATGGTTCGTCCATTTCCGCTTCCCTGGCCACGAACACGTTAAATTCATCGACGGCGTGCCGGAGGGGTGGAGCATTCGCCTGCTTCCGGAACTCTGTGTTGGCAAAAACGGAATTCAGACTGGTCCGTTTGGCAGTCAACTGCATCAATCAGACTACACTTTTGAGGGCGTGCCGGTTGTTATGCCCAAGGACCTAAAGAGTTTTCGAATATCCACCGATACAATAGCACGAATACCAGAAGAAAAAGCTCACGAGCTTGGTCGGCACGTGATGTCGGTTGGTGATATCGTTTATGGACGCCGCGGCGATATTGGTCGCCGCGCGTTAATTGGCGAACCTGAAGACGGCTTTTTCTGTGGTACTGGATGCCTTCGCATTAGACCTGATGCTAATAAAATAAGACCACTGTATCTTTTTGAAACTCTCGGGTCGGCATCTACTGCCGGATTTATCGCTAATCAGGCGCGAGGTTCAACAATGCTGAACTTGAGCGCTGGTGCTCTGAAAAATGTCCCAATCCTTTGCGCCCCGAACCACCTGCAAACCGACTTCGTCGATTTGGCGGGGACGATCAGAAAGCAGATTGAAATATTGGCATCTCAATCGGACCAGTTAGCCAGAGCTCGAGATCTTTTACTACCACGCCTCAAGGATGGGAGGTTGGAAGTCTAGCTTATGAACGATTTCACCGAAGACAGATTGGCCCAGGAAACGCTCGCATCCTATTTGCAGGATGAGTTGGGTTGGGACAATGTCTTCGCGTTCAACACAGAAACCTACGGTCCGGAAGGAACACTGGGACGAAACTCTGATCGGGATGTCGTACTGACACGTCATCTGGGAGAAGCGCTGGTTCGCCTCAATCCCGGCCTGCCTGATGAGGCCTATAGTGCTGCACTGCGCCAGATCACTGATACGCTTGGCTTCCAAACCATCGTTCAGACCAATCGCGAGAAATATGAGCTAATCCGCGATGGTGTCTTGGCTAGCTACAAAAAAGACGGCGAAATCAAAAAAAGTCGCCTGAAGGTCTTTGATTACAAAGACATCGAGAACAATCATTTTCTCTGCGTTCGCGAAATGTGGGTCCGTGGTCCAAACGGACACCGCCGCCGACCGGACATCATCGGTTTCGTCAATGGCCTGCCCTTGATGTTTGTTGAACTGAAGCGGCCTGACAAATCACTACGTCGTGCTTATGACGACAACTTCCTCGATTACCTCGATACGATCCCGCAGCTCTTTCATTTCAACGCCTTCGTGGTGCTTGGAAATGGCGTTGAGGCGAAGGTCGGTTCTATCTCTGCCAAATATGAGCATTTCAGCGATTGGAAGCGCCTGGCAGAGGGTGACAAGGGGGTTGTGCAGATGGAGACCCTGATCAAGGGCATCTGCAACCGGGAAAACTTCATCGATATTTTCGAGAACTTTATTCTCTTCGATGAGAGTACTGGCAAGCTCGCCAAGATCGTTGCCCGTAACCATCAATATCTTGGGGTCAACCGCGCGTTACATTCGGTCATTACTCGCAAAGAGCGCGACGGAAAGCTTGGTGTGTTCTGGCATACGCAAGGGTCCGGAAAATCCTACTCGATGGCGTTTTTTGCGCAGAAGGTGCGCAGAAAGCTTGGGGGTGATTTCACATTTCTTGTGCTCACCGATCGATTGGATCTGGATAACCAGATTTACAAGACCTTCGCGGGTGTAGGGCTTGTGAATAATGACAAGGACCCATGCCGCGCTGAGAGTGGCGCAATGCTCAAGACGTACTTGGGCGAACAGAAGGCTTTCATATTTTCACTGATCCACCGGTTCAATCAGAAGATCGAAGATGGGGAAGAATATTCGACCCGTGACAACATCATTGTCATGACGGATGAAGCGCACCGGAGCCAGTATGGCACCTTGGCGATGAATATGCGCGATGCGCTGCCGAATGCCAGCTATATAGGGTTCACCGGAACACCGCTATTTACCAGTGACGAGATCACACAACGCGTGTTCGGCGGTTATGTTTCGACCTATGACTTCCAGCGTGCGATTGAAGATAACGCGACCTTGCCGCTCTATTACGACGCGCGGGGGGATAAGTTGGGTCTATCTGCCGAAGGGCTCAACGAAAAGCTATCCACTGCGATTGAAGAGGCGGAGATTGAAGACGCGGATGTCGCGGCGAAGCTCGAAGATGAGCTGAAACGCGAATACCACGTCATCACGGCAGAGAAGCGTTTGCGTCATATCGCAGAGGACTTCGCGACGCATTACTCGACCAACTGGGAAACGGGTAAGGCGATGTTCGTGGCAATCGATAAGATCACCGCTGTTCGTATGCACGGCTTTCTTAAAGAAGCCTGGAAAGCGCGTATCGCAAGTTTGGAAGCCGAGCAGAAGAACGCTCGCGACGATCAGGATCAGGCGGTTCGAGAACGACAGATTTCCTGGATGCGCGATACCGAGATCGCCGTTGTTGTAAGTGACGAACAGGGTGAGGTAGATCGGTTCCGCAAGTGGGGCCTTGATATTGGACCACATCGAAAACTGATGAAGGAAGGGTTCCTTCTCGAAGATGGCAAGCGGTTGGACGTGGAAAGCGCCTTCAAGCGCGAAGAGCATCCGTTCCGCGTGGTGATCGTGTGCGCCATGTGGTTGACCGGTTTTGATGTGCCGTCACTCTCAACGCTTTACCTCGACAAGCCCCTCCAGGCTCACACACTGATGCAGGCTATCGCTCGTGCCAACCGTGTGAAAGAAGGCAAGAACAACGGCCTGATTGTCGATTACTGCGGCATTCTCAAGAACCTAAGGAAAGCGTTGGCAACCTTCGCCGGCCACTCGGGCGAAGAAGGCTTTGATGGTGACGGGCCGGAAACCGATCCGCTCCATCCTGAGGAAGAGCTACTTAAGGAGTTGTCAGAATCCATCGAGTTTGTTCGCCGGCTTTTGCAAGACAACGGCTTTGAGCTCGCAACGTTAAAGACTGCATCAGGATTTGCCAAAAACAAGGCGCTGGTTGATGCAAAAGAAGCGGTCAATATTGATGATGAAAGCCGGAAGAAGTTCGAGATTGCCGCGCGCTCGGTCTTTCGTAAATACAAGGCATGTCTGACATTTGAAGGTGTACAGACTTACAGAGCCGACTGCGATGCGATTAAATTCATATACAAGACCCTTCAGGAAGATAAGAACAAAGCCGATACCTCGGAGATCATCCAGAAACTAAATGCGATTGTCAGTGACGCCATCGACGTCAAGGCCGACATAGATTCAGGTGACAAGGTTTTTGATATCTCGAAGATCAACTTTGACCTGCTGCGCAAAGAGTTCGCGAAGAGTGAGAGCAAGCGTTCAGATGTTCAGGACATGAAGACGGTTGTTGAAGATCGGCTGCGTAAGATGTTGATGCAAAATCCGCTGCGCGTTGATTTTCAGGAACGCTTTGACGAGATTGTTCGCGATTACAACAAGGAAAAAGACAAGAACACCATCGAGGCGACATTTGAAGCTCTTATGAAGCTGTCAGCTGAAATGACTGAAGAGCAGCAGCGCCACTTCAAAGAAGGGCTGGACAGTGAAGAGCAGCTCGCAGTGTTCGACATGCTTCTAAAGCCTGACCTTTCGAAGGCCGAAATTAAGAAGATCAAGTCGGTGGCGGTTTCAGTTTTGCGAGAAATCGAAGCTCAGATACGTGATGTGCAGGACGTTTTTGCGAAGGTATCGACACGTGATCGACTCAAGCAGTCAATCTACGACCACCTTTACGATGACCGGACCGGACTACCCGTTGACTCGTACAACGAAGATGACCTAGTTCAAAAGACAGACCTTCTCTTTCAGTTTATCGAACATCGTGCAGCTTACTTCCAACCTCATGCTGGCCAGGCGTAATCAACCCAAATTCTCGCCTTCCGTGTTTCCCATAGATTAAATGTCGCTGAAATAGTGGTTGTAACTATCTGGCTTGCACCGATAGATTGTTATCCTGCGACCTGCTTGTGACGGCTTAGCGCTTTATAGCCAGTCAATGCCTACAAAAATCAAATGTCGACGTCTGGTTCGAAGAACAAAGAGTTTTCATGGAAATCGACGTTATTAGAGGGGGGATACATGGAAGACTTGAACGAAGTAGAGGCCGATGTTCGCCCCGTTGCCCAAGAAAGTTTGGATACGTTTGAGAAGATAGCGCGTTCTGCGTTGGCAGAGATTCAGAAGAAGCGAACTTCAGGAAACCACTCCTCAGTTGCCAGAAATACATTCACGGATGGAGCAGCTGTTCAATCTGCCGATGATACATCTCGGAAAATTCTTGAAGGTAACCGTTCCCTTAAGGAAGAACCTGCAATCGCCCGCGTTGTCGTTGCGGACGAAACCGGTCAGAAAACAACTTATTACTTCTCCCGCACATATGCTGCCTCTTTGCCAGGTGAGAAAGCGAAATTCACGAGCTATCGCTCCCAATTCGGACCGTTGGCGGAGCTTGAAGTTGGTGAAGAGCACACAGTCAGGCTCGGCGACAATGAAGTAGCTCTTGAGGTTGTTGAAAGTGTCAAGTTCGCCCCATTCCTGACGGAAGGTAAGTGGGATGCGGAGAATGTCGTCTTTCAACTGATGGCTGAACGTGTTCTTAGCGCGGATTCTTTGCGTAAGTTGCTTTCGGAAGGCGTTGAGCTTGATGACAACATTCTTGATGCCTTGCTCAGAGAAGAAAGTGAGTCCGCAGGAATTCGTGAGGGCATCCGCCGGACCGTTATCACCCAAATGGGCTTGCGTGATCAGCCTGTCCTGGATCGAATTCAAGGTGAGATCTTTCGTATGCCACTCAGTGCTCGGATGCTCCTTCTTGGGGCACCCGGTACCGGTAAGACGACCACTTTGGTTCGCAGACTTGGCCAGAAACTCGATATAGAGTTTCTTGAGGATGGTGAACAGAACTTGGTCTCTGATGATCACCGCCAAAGCTGGATCATGTTCACGCCTACAGAGCTGCTAAAGCTCTATGTAAAAGAATCATTCAACAAAGAAGGTATTCCGGCACCTGATGCGCGTATTCACACTTGGACTGACTACAGCACTTATCTGGCTCGTAACGAATTCAAGCTCTTGCGATCTGCGACCCTTCGACGCGGATTTGTCCTGAATACGCATGCCAATACTTTGCTGCCCGGGGTTGAGAGTGATCAGATCAGTTTCTTCACCGATTTTTCTGACTGGCAACAACAGAAGTTTTGGGACGAAATTCAAACGGCAGCAGAAGGTTTGCTTAAGGGCAAAAAGGCAGAAACTGTAGCACTCGGTGAACGAGCACTGGATCTTCTTAGCAAGGCGAAAAAGCCGTTAGGCGCTGACGCACTGATTTCATTTTCGGCAATATCTTCTGACGTATCAGCTCTTATGGCTGAGCTGAAGAAATCATCAGATGAGATAATCAGGCGCGGTTTAACGGAACATCTTAATCGTGAAAAAGGCCTTTTAGATGAGATTGCAGCTTTTCTAAGCGCTCAGGACTCTAAGTTTGAAGATGACGAATTAGATCAAGAGTTCGAAGAGGACGAAGAAGAAAGCCAGCCTCTTAAGGGTCGAGCAGCGGCTAAAAATGCCTACATGCGCGCTATGCGAACCCTGGCAAGATCACAAGTAAGGGGGCGGACATTGTCTCCTAACAGCGCAAGTGGACGTCTGATCGAGTGGTTGGAGCATAGAACACTATCAGAAGACAGCTTATCATTGGTGGGTCGTACTTTGCAGATCCAGTCTTCTTTGCGTCCGCTCGTAAATCCCGCGATTAAATATGTTGAGGGTGTGGGCTCTCGATATCGCAATTTCCGTCGTCTTCGTCAGGAAGATAGGCGTTGGTTCCATGCAGACGGGTTTAATCACACAGATATTTCGCCGATCGAGTTGGATGTGATCCTATTGGTAATGATCAAAGCATCAAACTCACTGGGTGATCGCTCAGATAGATTGATTGACAACGATCCTCTGGCGAAACGCTTGGTTGACCGCATGAGAGGTCTTTACATGGGGCAGGTCCTGGTGGATGAGGCCACTGATTTCTCGCCAATCCAGCTGTCATGTATGGTGAACCTCTGTAAGCCCGAAATTCGATCGTTCTTTGCTTGTGGCGACTTCAATCAAAGGGTAACCACCTGGGGAACCCGGTCTGCTGACGAGATGCGCTGGGTCTTGCCAGATCTTCAGACAAGAACGGTCGAGGTTGCTTACCGACAAAGCGAAAAGTTGCATGAATTTGCCCAGCGGATTTTGTCTTCGACCGGAGCCCCGGAAACACAGGTTAACCTCCCAAAATTTTCAGAAAATGTAGGCCTGTCTCCTGTCTTGGCTCAATCGTTACAGGATACATATGGTCAGGCAAATTGGTTGGCCGATCGGATCACTGAGATTGAGAGATTCACGGGTGGAATTCCGTCAATCGCTGTTTTGGTAAATGCCGAAAGCGAGATTTCTGTACTTGCAGATGCGTTGGGAGCTGCCTTGGCGTCGAACAACGTAACTGTACAGGCTTGTCCTCAAGGACAGGTTAAGGGCAATGACAGCGCTGTAAGGGTATTCAGTGTTGAACACATCAAGGGCCTTGAATTTGAGGCCGTATTTTTTGTCAACATTGATAAGTTGGCCGCAAACGAACCCGATTTATTCGAGAAGTACCTCTATGTCGGTGCCACGCGTGCCGCGACTTATTTTGGTATGACGTGCAAGGGTATGTTGCCTGCAAAATTAAGTGCGTTGTCTGAGCTGTTTTCCGCAGATTGGGCATAATGCCTGCTACGCAAAGATCTCCGGGTCGTCGTTTCTGAATGGGGGGTTAGTTCAAAATGAAGCAGACAATTGAAGCAAAAGAACAAGAGCTAAAGCGTATTTTTAGCGATGACTATCTATTCGAAATACCTGCTTATCAACGTCCGTATTCGTGGACAACAGAGCAGGCCGGTGAACTGTTGGATGATCTACTGTCGACTATGGGGCACTCTGAGCCCATCGAAGATGTGGCACCGTACTTCCTGGGAAGTATCGTTCTAATAAAAGACCCACTCTATGCACGTGCTGAGGTTGTCGACGGTCAACAAAGGCTTACAACTCTAACCATTCTGATCGCGGTTATCAGAGACTTGTGTGACGATACTGTCTCCAAATCCAACCTAGAAAAATACATCTGTGAAAAGGGTGATAAATTTGCCGGCAGCGAGGACCGCTTTCGGTTGACTCTGCGGGATCGAGATAGCGAATTTTTTAGGAAGTCGGTGCAGACAGGAGACGGATTAAAGTCATTCCTCAAGCAAGATAGCGCCAGTTTAACCGATAGTCGTAAACGTGTTTACGAGAATGCTAAACACTTTCAAGCAGAACTCTCGAATCTTGATCAGGAAACGAGGGACAGACTCACGATGTTTCTCCTGCAGAGATGTTTTCTCGTAGTCGTTTCTGCTTCTGACCAACAATCAGCTTACCGAGTTTTCTCTGTAATGAATGACCGAGGTTTGGACCTCTCGCCCACTGATATCCTGAAAGCCGATATAATCGGGGCGATGCCCGAACACATTCGTTCCAACTACAACGATCAGTGGGAAGAAATCGAAGAAGATCTGGGTCGAGAAGATTTCAGAGATCTGTTCTCCCACATACGGATGATCTTTGCGCAGAGCAAGGCGCGCGGAAACCTCAACCATGAGTTCAGAGAGAGTGTTCTTAAGGTTAAGAATGGTGAGGCTTTCATCGACGATGTTCTTGTGCCTTATGCTGAAGCCTATCAGATAGTTTCATATGCGGCGTATGAGAGCACGGCAGATGCTGAATTGGTAAACCGCTATCTGGACCATCTCTCTCGTCTGGACAACTACGACTGGGTACCTCCAGCAATTGCCTTCTTCCGTAAGCATGTGAATGAACATGAAAAGTTGGTCAGATTCGCAATTGACTTGGAACGATTGGCGTACGGCTTATTTATTCAACGAGCCAACATTAATCAGAGGATTGGTCGTTACGCCTCTGTTCTGCGTGCAATAGAAGCGGGCCAGGATTTGAGTGTTGAAGACTCGCCGTTGCAGCTAACTGCGGAAGAGAAAGCCTCAATTATTGAAGCACTTAACGGACCAATTTATCTGCAAACACGCGTTCGAATGCCACTCCTACTTCGTCTTGATAGCTTACTATCTGACAGTGGTGTGTCTTATGAGCACAAGGTTCTGAGTATCGAACATGTGTTGCCTCAAAATCCAGATGCTAATTCTGAATGGCTTTCGCTATTTCATGATCCAGAAACGAGAAATCTGTGGACACATAGGCTCGCAAACTTAGTGCTTCTCTCAAGACAAAAGAACTCTCAAGCTAAGAACTTCGATTTTGGACGTAAGAAAACTGAGTACTTCCAGAAAAAAGGTGTGGCTACGTTTGCTTTGACATCACAAGTTCTCAATGAGCCCAATTGGACCATTGATGTTCTCGAAAAACGTCAAAAAGAATTGTTGAAGGTTCTCATGAGCGAATGGAGGCTTGGCTTTTGATTTTCAATGTTTGTGGGTCGTAGGTTGCAGTGCTGCGAAGACTTTTTGGGTTTGATACCTGCGCTTGGAAGATCATCTTTTAGAGAAACAGGCGTCATGCGGGCTGACTTGATTACCTTACGGTTGTCGATAACACTGAAGCCGAATGTTTCAGCTAAGCAAGTTGGGTTGGCGGCGTTCTCCCTGGGAAGAAATTTCTTTGGCGCTGAACAAGGCAAGGGGCACAGAGGATTAGACGCTCGGTTGATTGGTTGAGGAGCTCGAGAGCACTGTGATACGAAACCCAGAAAAAGAAATGAACCTTCGGTTCTGCAAGAAGTCTAATGGATGCGGTAAATTGGCACCTGTAGTTTAAGAGGCTATTCTTCCATTGCTTATCCCTTATGCCCCGCATCCGGACTTTCTGATTGCTGTCTCACCTTCAGAACCTTCGGACCCCGCTTCCGGTAAATGGCTGCTTCACGTCAATCCGCGTGAAGACCGGAACATTTCCCGTGATGACGAGGTCGTCGAAAGCAAATTGTACCTTCGTTATGCTATTGTCAGCGAATTTCGGAGTGCTGGTCCAGTCCCTTACAGATATTTCGACGCCAGCTTTAACAGCTACCGAAATTCTGTTTCACTGGTTGCAAGCGTCTTGTTTCTTGATCCCGATTACCTGCGGGGACATGGGATTGGCAGTTGCCTGATGAACCGCATTATTGATTGGGCTCGGGAATGGCCTGAAGCGACCATTTCTCCGATAGATATTTTCGACCCAAACCCGGAAATCGTGGCGCGCCGTAAAAAATTTTATGGGAAATTTGGCCTAGAGTTCGATGATGTAGGGGGGAAACCTGTGATGAAACAGATCCTCGTAAAGCATGTGAACAAGGCCGAAACCAAAACCTCGAACCGAATCTTTGATCTTTCAGATGGGCTAATGCTGCTTTGTAAGGCAAGGAAGCAGCTAGAATATGATCTGTCGAGAAAAGCATCCGCTTATGACTCGCTGAGAGCCACCTACAATATCTTCACAACCAAGCCCCTGCGCACAGCCATCGCATACTGGATATCATTAAACCTTTTTTGGCTGGTGATGTCCGGCTTTACAGCGACAATGGGGGCCATTGTCTGGCTTAGTATTAAGTAACATCCCAGATGTCATCCTCTAAATGTATGGCTTTAGTTTATAAGAAAGCTAGACATTTTAGTCGTATAGTCTGGGAGCAATTGTGCACTCACAGTGATGATGCTCGACGCGGATACGAACAAGTGGGACGAATACACTTACAGGATTCGTCAACTGACTAATATTCTTTCGGGGCAAGCTTTAGACGCCCTGTAAAATAACGAAATTTTTGTGCTTGATTGATGATGCCGTTGGGCTCCGCGTGGGAATGGTTCATTCACCTTGAATTAACCGGGATGATCACGCCAGTCGCTGACTTGGTATCATGTGATACCGGATGAATATATGGCGCACGTCTAAAGGACGCCGGCCATATATTCATCTGAAGAGGGGGGAGATGGCAGTCGATCGAAATGAGCAGGTAAGTTTCTATACGCTGCAGGATGGAGAGGTTACCTCCGAAGAATTGAGCGAGATGTCGGACGAAGACAAAGAAAGCTTTATCCGACGTTGGTTCTTTTATCTATATGAAGATCCTGCCAACCAGACTCCTTACGAAACACGAGAAGGGGGGTATCAATACATTTGGGGAGGCCCATTTGATGCGCGAGAGGAAATTGAAAGCGCATTTTCAGGAATTGTATCCCCCGAAATCCTCGATGAACTTATCAAGAATATCGGGCTTGATGGTGACGAGTGGGCGCCTACAGCGGTAAATCCGAAACATCACGCATTTGAAGATCGCTCTAAGGAAGACCTGATATCATTTGAAGGTGATTATGAGGGAGATGGCTCAGGTCACTATCCTTGGCAGTTGGGCCTTCCGTTCGGCGAGCCGGTCACAGATCCGTTTGGCGAGAGGGATCCAATCGCGGATCACGACCAGATCGATGCGAGGATAGGCCGTGGGGTAGGAACTTCCTTTGGTACCACCTATGAACGGGCTGTTCGGCGATCCACACTGGCCCATGCTGCCGATCTGCAGGTCCTTCTATCAGAGAAAAGTGCACCGAAAGCAGAACATGGTGGTATCGGCCACAACCAGCCACCTTCAGAGATCACGATTGATGAAGAGCACGGCGAACAGTTAAAGGACGCTGTTGAGACCATCAGTGAAGAGCTCAACGCAGAACATCGAAATGATACGCCCGACGTTCGCAAAGTGTCCCGCGCTGCGCGTGTCATCCAGTCGATCGGTAAATGGGTGGCCCAGAAGCTGGATATGACACTCGATGCGTTCCTAAAAGCCCTCGCAACAGCTTTGGGCACGAGTGCAGCTGCTGCTGGGTTTTTCGGCTATGACGCTGTTATCCGTAAAGCTATGGAGCTTTATCAGTCTGTTATTGATTGGTTGAATGCAGTTGTCCTGCCTTTCTGACGCAAAAAGCCGGAAACATCGTTCCAGCTTTTCATGTCATTCCAGCATAATGCGTCGCCATCCTCTCTCTTATTCAAAACGACTGGCAAAGGTCGTTTAAGTCGGCTATCAGATCAGTGGGACCCGGTCCGAGCCTGCTGCAGGGCTGAAGCCGCACATATCTGATCTACCATCGCCTATTCACCTGTTTTGTTTGTCAGGTTGGTAATCTGCAGTCAGCCAGACGGTTAAGCAAAAGAGGTTAGCGATGAATGACCAGGTCCTCCGTCTCCTTTCCAGCAAAGTCACCGATATCGACTTTCGGCGCGATCTGCGACAGCATCTGCGTGCATCCCCATATTTGACGCAAGCAAAGGTGGGGTGGCTTGATGAAGCGATCGCCCGGGGCTTTGGCTACAAAAGTCATGCCGCACTTCTTCAGAGCACAGATAGTGATGTCAGCGAGATCTCCGATGCCGGCTTTCGCGATCGGATGGTTGAGTTCGGATATGTGGCCCCGGGTAACTTGTTTCGAAAAACCGTCCTTCAGCTGATTAATCCGGGCGAAACGTCGGTTCAGTCGTTCCCTTTGCCGGTAGTTCTCGACGCTGAGCAACTGGAATGGTTGGAAGATGTCATGATGCAGCCGTCGAACCTGCTTGTTTGCGGGTCGGATCCTGATGCGAACAGCTCAATGCTTGTCGAGCTGGTTCATCGCATGGAAATGCATCCCTATTTTGATATCGGTTATGCTTTGGCGGTCGAGAAAGCAGGGCGTGGCGGATGGTTCCATGATGCAGATGTCTTGACAATGCCCTTGCCTGAGAATTCCGATCGGCAGAAAGATCTTTTTAAACATGTTTTGCGGCTTCCAGGATATCGATGCATCATCGATGGCATTACGCCGGCAACACTGGATTATTCCCGCGGGCATCTGATCACGGGTATCTCATGCTTCGTTTCCATGGCCATGCAGGACCGTGATCAGGGCATCGATGCCGCGATTGATCACTTTATGCAGGGCATGTGCACTGATAGAGCACCTATGTATCTGAGCTCAGTAGTGCATGTAGAGGTTGTTGATGGTGCGGTTCGTATCGTCGACAGTCGACAGCGCCTCATCTGATTTCCCTTGTGGCTTGCATCAGAACCTCTAAAACTTTGATCAAACGAGCAAAATGGAGGATCAGATGTCGACAATTTTTGCGAAGAACTACTATCTTAAAGCCAAAGATAACCTGGAAAAGAGGGCTAGTAGGTACGACGGCCCTCCGCCATCAATTGAAGAGATTTGGCAAGAGGCGATGAGGATCGCATGGCCCGAGCCCGAAGCAGACATTGAGCTTAACCTGGCTTCGGAGAGTGATCTAGCTAAGGGGCAAGTTCTTACTGAAGACGGGCCATTTTGGATCATCATCGGTGGCGAGCGGTATCTTGTTCGCTTAGTTGGCGGGGTTGACGGGGTTCTGATCTTCGTAGGGGTGGCCCCTGCATATGACACTGTCGATGCCTGGCTGACCGTGAAGCTCGGGTTGCCTGAGCCTCTTGTGCCAGATGATCCCGATGATGAAAGTGAACCGGAAGACCCGGACTACACAGGCCCCAAGGGTCCATAAGGTTAAACAACAGCCCCAGGCTTGGCCCGGGGCTGTTTCATTGAAGGTGGTTATGCCGGCTGAGTTGTCAAACTTGCCTTCCGCTGTGATGACCGGCTTCGGGTGAATCTCGATATCTTTGGGTTCGTAGCCGATCCACGCTTGCGGCTGCCATGATCTTCCGTGTTCTTGCAGATCGGCTCTGATTGCCGTGTGATAGTAGTCCCGCATTGCGCATAGCGCCCTCCAAATAAAGCAGCAGTTCAAATCGACACGAAAATCTAGAATCCTATCGTGATTCACGAAGGAGACGTATTCATCAAGTATTTGACATTAAATGACATTATTTGCGTGACAAAAAATTGTGATTTAATGTGTCGTTTGAACGGCATTTTATGCGTCATGAAACGACTCAATTCCCAGTGTATGTTGGATTGTGCTTCCAGTTTTATGAGTCAATTCACAATCAGGTGGGCAATTCGTACAGGGCAGCCCCATCGGGCTGCCCTGTTTGCGTTTGGATGAAGTACTTTCTTAATAGCTTGGCGCTTTACTGTACGTTGGCATAGTCAATCTGTTGATAAAAGCGGAACCGGGCGTGGCAGAAGAAGAGCAGGACGAACCGCAACGCGGCGGAGCAAACGCCGCCCATGCGGCGATGCAGGAAATTGCAGAACGTGAACTGCGCATCATCAGGCGCCGCCGTCGGCGGCGGCGTATGCTGATGATCGGCCTTTTCGCGTTGACCGGTTTTGCTGCGGTGATGGCGATTGTCCTGACAATCCAGTCCAATCTTGATTTCAGCCGCAACATGATCAGAAGCCCCGAAGTCCGGATCATGGGTTTTGATGGTGCGACGCTTGAAATTGTTCAGGGGCGCTATAGCCAGGACGTCTCGCTGACGACCATTCCCGAACGGATACAGAATGTGTTTGTCGCAGGTACTGATCCCGGTTTTTATGGGCATTTTGGTGTATCGGCCAGCGATTTCGTGCGTGTTTTCACAAGCAACGATATCCCCGGATCGACCATAACGATGCGGGTTGCGCGAAGCTTCTTTAAAACCCCTGAAGTCAGTGCAGGCCGTCATCTGCAGGAGCTTCTGGTTGCACTTTGGCTTGAATTCAAGTTCAACAAGAAAACCATCCTGCGCAGTTATCTTGAGCGCAGTTATATGGGCCGCGGCATATTCGGGATCACGGCGGCATCACGCATATGGTACGGAAGCCCTGCCGAGCGGATAACATTGCATCAGGCCGCCGTTCTGGCGGCTGCAATCAATGATCCCAAAAAGTTTGATCCCTTATACCACCCCCGGGATGCGGCCAATGCGGCCAACGAGATCCTTCTGAATATGGGGCGCTATAAATATATCGAACTTGATCGCGTATCCGCCCTTACCCTGGTGGAGCCCAAGCTGGATGTTCAGTACAAGGATGGCGTGGTTTCAAGCTATGTTGTCGACATGGTCATGGACGAAGTCGCTGCGCGCATCGGCTATACCAGTCGCGATATCGAAGTTATCACCAGCATAGATCTGACCATTCAGAGTCTGGCACAGGATGTTGTGCGTGAAGTTTCCAATCTGCGTCTAAGGCCCAAGGGGGTCGAACAGGCTGCACTGCTTTCCATGAGCCCGGACGGGCGTATTCGTGCGATTGTTGGTGGGGTGAATTACAGCCCGTTCCGTCCGAACCGCGCCTGGGATGTGCGCCATTTCCCCGGCCGAATGATCAAGATCGTGCCATATTATTACGCGCTGAACGAAAACAGCGATCCGGCCCAATGGGTGCGTGACAACCGTATGGCGGTGGGAGGCTGGCGTCCGGTTAATCCGGATCACGAATATCGTGGCCAGATTTCATTGCGCGAGGCATTCGTTCGCGACGTCAATACTGTTCCCGTCAATCTGGCCGATCAGTTCGGCTTGCTGAACGTCAAGGATTATGCCCGTGCCATAGGGGTTCAAAGTCCGCTATCAAACGATATCCGAACCGTTGTCGGGCTTGATCCGGTGTCCTTGGCAGACATTGCTTCAATTCATGCCTTGCCACAAAACTCGGGTAAACCGGTGCAACTCAGTCTGGTCAACCGTGTTGCCTTCGCTGGAACTGGCGAACTGGTCTATCAGCGGGTCGAACAAACCGTTGAAAAACGTCTGACTGACGAAGCCATTCAGGGGGCCTATACACTGTTTTCCAGTGTGACAGATCCGCAACTTCGTCTGGATCGACCGTTTGCGGGCTATGGTACGCAGGATACCGGGGCATCTGATGCATGGTTTACCGGTTTTACATCCGATCTGATAACGGTTGTCTGGGCCGGAAATGATGATAATAGCCGAATTCCTCAGATCCGCGGCGATGTAGAGCTTGCGTCTCTTTGGCGGTTATTTATGCTGGATGCACATGACGGTTTGCCTATTCGTTCGATGATTCGTGCCGCCTCGCAACGCCGACGTGAAAATGATGGCGTGACGGATATGTGGAAACACGACTTGTTGAATGAACAGCAGTAAAATTGCCGAAGAACCGGGGGATCGGGGTCTCCCGCAGACGTTGGGGCATAACCATATAAATTTCAGCCGAAATGGCTGAGTGGCGCGGTTTGAGGCCTTGTTCGCCTGTCTTCTGCCTGTCTGGCAGATACGTTGACAGATCAGGCGTTCACGGGCACAAACCGGCGTCCCTATATGATATCAAAGGTGCTTAGTGGCCCAAAGACCATTCAAAAGACAACAGACCGTACGCAAGGGTGCAACGACGCCGCGAAAACGCAAGAAACGCGTTAGCAGTTCGGGCAGTAGCGGCAGCAAGAAAAGCGGGTCGGGTATTTTAAGTAAAATCGGCGGGATGATACCCGGACCCGAGGCGATTGCGCGTTTTATTGTCATTATGGGTATTTGGGGACTGGTTATTGGTGGCGGGATCGTTGCCTATTACGGTTATGGACTACCGGAAAAGATAAGCTTCGAAGTTGCCAGCGAACGTAAACCATCCATCCGTGTGATCAGTGTGGATGGCGCCGTACTTGGGTCTTATGGTGATCGTTACGGCAGTCCGGTGGAGGTTTCCGATCTGCCTGATCATGTCGGGCAGGCTTTTGTATCCATTGAAGATCGTCGTTTTTATGATCACTTTGGTATCGATATTCTGGGCATCCTGCGCGCCAGCTGGGTTAATCTGACATCGGGGCGCATTGCCGAAGGTGGCAGCACGATTACCCAGCAGCTTGCAAAAAACCTGTTCCTGTCACCCGAACGCAATTTCGGGCGCAAGATCGAAGAGGTGCTTCTTGCATTGTGGCTGGAATTCAAATTTACCAAGCAACAGATCCTGTCGCTTTATCTGAACCGCATCTATTTCGGATCGGGGATGTACGGGATTGATGCCGCATCCCGACATTATTTCGGAACAGACCCGCGACGGCTTAATCTTTACGAAGCTGCTGTTCTGGCCGGTTTGCCAAAGGCACCAAGCCGTTACAACCCGCTGGTTGATCCCGAAGATTCCGCAAAACGTGCCAACGTCGTTCTTGACGCGATGGCATCAAACGGTGTCATCACTACCGCACGTGCCGAACGTGCCAAGCAGCGCACCGTGCGCACCACGCGAGAGGGCAAAAGTGGGCCGGGTGTCCGATATTTCACAGATTGGGTTCTTGATCGCGTTCGTGATTACATCGGCTATGTCGATCAGGACCTGACGATCCATACAACGCTTGATTCCCGTCTTCAGGAAATCGCGGAGCTCAACCTTGAACGTGCTTTGGCAAGTCCGGTTGCCCAGCAAAAACATGTCGGGCAGGCTGCACTTCTGGCGATGACGCCGGATGGCGCGGTGCGTGCGATGGTTGGCGGGCGTGACTATTTCGAAAGCCAGTATAACCGTGTGACCCAGGCCCGGCGGCAGCCCGGGTCGGTGTTCAAACTGTTTGTGTATCTGGCGGCGCTGGACAAAGGCATCGGGTCGAATGACTGGATGCGTGATATGGCGATTTCGATCAATGGCTGGGAGCCGCGCAACTTTGATCGCAAGCATCATGGCACGATGTCAATCCGTGACGCGGTGGCAACCTCGAACAACTCGATTGCTGTTCAGGTCGCGATGGAAGTCGGATTGGATAATGTGATCAAAAAGGCCCACGATATGGGCGTTTCGTCCGAGCTTGGACGGGAACCCAGTCTGGCACTTGGTACCAGCGAGGTATCGATGCTTGATCTGACGGGTGCCTATGCAATCGTTGCCAATGGCGGTTTTTCCGTCTTCCCGCACGCAATTCGTAAAATTGTCGGTCAGGGTGGTGTGGTTCTGTTTGAACGCAGCGATGAGTTCCCTGTGCGTCTGATGAACCCGCTGCATGCCGGTGAGATGAACAATATGCTGTCTTCGGTGGTTGCCAAGGGCACAGGACGAAATGCGATCATTGATCGTCCTGCTGCGGGCAAGACCGGCACGACATCGGATTCACGTGATGCATGGTTCATCGGTTATACCGCTGAACTGGTTGCAGGGGTCTGGATGGGGAACGACAACGGCAGCCCGATGGATGATGTTTCCGGCGGTGATCTGCCAGCCAAGCTTTGGCATGATTTCATGCTTCATGCGCATCAGAACCTGCCGGTTCGTTCTCTTGGCAAGGCGGCACTTGCACGGTCGCAGAAAGTCGGTGAGGACGGTAGTTGGCGTGAATTTACATCCGGCTTCACAACCGGGAATACAAAGCAGTAACTGGCTTTGATGTCTTGATTGCAAATGTCATTCAGGGTCGGTGCTGATGCATCGACCCGTTTGCGTTTCGCCCAAGAAAAAATGGCCGGTATCCTGGGGGGATGAACCGGCCATCAAGTTTGCAGTTTGCATGGCTTCATCGGGGGAGACCGATGAAGCTGAGGGAGATCTCACCTGTCGAATATCGCGATGTGATCAAGGGTCAGGGGTGCAATCTTTCCCTTGCATCGGGTGAATATCCGCATGCACCGTTCAGGGCGGTACATCGGCGAGAGCATCAGGCCGCTACAGCCTGATCACTGAGCTTCTCGAGGAATTCGAGACATTCCTCGATCTGCGAAATTTCGATGAATTCGTTGGCCTTGTGGGCTTGTTTGATGCTGCCCGGGCCGCAGATGATGGACGGGATATTGCCCTGTTTTTCGAAAATCCCGCCTTCGGACCCATAGGAAACCTTGCCCGATACTTCGGGGATGATGTTGCGAACCAGCGCGAATGCCTCGGCATCCGTGCAATCGCCCATACCGGGATAGGAAAAGATTTCTTCCCACTCGAACCCGGTTTCGGCTTCCTTGGCTTTCATTTCGGCATCAAGGGTCGAAATGATCTTTTCTTTGATACCGTCAAGAACGGCCTTGGCGTCATGTTCCGGCAGATGGCGAATTTCAAACGTGAATTCGCAGAAATCCGGGGTCACGTTGGTTGCCGTACCACCGCCGATGGTGGTGGTCAGCATGGTGCTGTGCGGGACCGTGAAGTCGTTATCAAACGGGCCGTTTTCCTCGAACTCGCGCGCAAGGTCGGAAATCATTGCAATGGCGCGTGCCGCATATTCGATGGCATTGACGTGGCGCGGTGCGAAGGACGAATGCCCGGCTGTACCGGTAACCGATACCCGCATCGAAAACTTGCCTTTCTGCCCGTTGATGACCTTCATCTCGGTCGGTTCACCAATAACGGCAAGGCGTGGCGGGGTTTTAAGGGCGGCCAGATGATCAACCATCGAACCAACGCCAAGGCAACCGACTTCCTCGTCATAGGACAGGCAAAGATGGAACGGGATCGTGAGATCGCGTTTGACCAGTTCCGGAACCATTGCCAGCGCACAGGCCGAAAAACCTTTCATGTCGGCAGAACCGCGACCAAACAGTTTGCCGTCGCGTTCGGTCAGTTCAAATGCCGGGCTGATCCAGCTTTTTTCAAGGGCGGGAACCACGTCAGTATGCCCCGAAAGCGCGATACCAGGGACATCCTTGGGACCGATGGTTGCCAGAAGGTTTGCCTTCTCGCCCGTTTCGTCATGGAACAGCGTGCTTTCAATGCCATATTGCGCCAGATAGTCGCGAACAAAATGGATCAGACCGAGATTCGAGTTCTTGCTGGTGGTGTCAAACGCCACAAGTTTGCCAAGCAGATCGATGGCATTATGCAGACGGGACATGTTGGGTTTGCTCATTTTTATCGCTTCTCGTTTCTCGGAATATTAGGCTGACTGCGCCGTATTTCGGGATTTCTCACGCCATTTCTGCCATTCTCGGCGAATGGTCAGGGCGATGAACAGAACGGTAAGGGCAAAGAACCCCCACGAAATCCATGACTGGAAAAAGACACCAAGATCACCGCGCGAAATCGCGAGCGAGCGGCGCATATTGTCTTCGAACATCGGCCCCAGAATGAAGGCGATCAGGAATGGTGCTGCCGGGATGTTGAGGATCATCATTGCAAAGCCCACAACGCCCATGACCAGAAGCACAGTGACGTCAAACGGGCTGGCACCGATGGAATAGATGCCAAACACGCACAGAACCAGAATGCAGGGTAAAAGCAGCGTCTGTGGGATACGCGAAATTTTGGCAAAGGCTCCGGCGGTCAGTTTTCCCGCAACAAACAGGAAGACGGAACTGAACAGGATACCGATAAACAGCGAATAAACTTCGCCGATATTGTTCTGGAACAACAGTGGACCTGGTGTCAGGCCGTGAATCATGAACGCGCCAAGCATGACACCCGTGATCACATCCCCAGGCACGCCAAGTGCCAGAAGCGGGATCATGGTCGCACCGCAACAGCCGTTATTGGCGGACTCGGATGCAGCAACACCTTCGAGCTCACCTTCGCCGAACTTGTCACCGTTTCTCGATGTGCGGCGTGCTTCGCTATAGGAAAAGAAGGCGGCGGTCGACGGGCCGATCCCCGGAATGGCACCAAGGACCACGCCGATAACACTGCCGCGCAGGATCGATTTCAGGCTGCCGCGGAATTCTGACATGGTCAGGCGGTTATCGCCAAGCTTCATCGCCGCATTATTGTCTTCGGGCCGGAAGACGATCATTTTTATCAGTTCGGGCAAGGCAAACAGGCCGATCAGGACCGGGACGACACCAAGACCGGATTTCATGTCTTCGGTAACGGCAAAGCGGAACGAGCCATAGATATCTTCGCCGACGGTCGCCAAAAGCAAACCGATGCAGGCTGAAATGATACCCAGCAATAGCGAACGACCGGAAATGCTGGCAACAATCGTCAGCGAGAACGCCATCAGCATGAAATATTCAGGCGGACCGACCCGAAGCGCAAACAACGCAAGCGGCATCGCCAGGAAGAACAGCGAGATGTTCGAAACGAAGTCGCCGATGCAGCTTGAAACCAGCGCCATATTCAGCGCCTTGCCACCTTTTCCCTGCTGGGCCAGTGGATAACCGTCAAGAACGGTGCAGGCTGCGGATGCGGTACCTGGTGTCTTGATCAGGATCGCTGAAATTGATCCGCCATAGGTCGATCCCTTGTATAGGGCAACCAGCAGCAAAATGCTGGTGACCGGCGGCAGATAAAAGGTGAATGGCAGGGCAAGGGTCACGGCCATTGTACCGGTCATGCCCGGAATGGCACCGATGATCACACCACCCCAGATTCCCGCTGCCATGGCAATAAAGTTGGGCAGCGTTGCGACGGCTTCAAAGGCGTACAGCAATTCGTTCCACATGAAGGGGCGCTTTCAAATCAGATCAGGGTCACGGAATCGGCGATATAGGCCGAAAACAGATGGCCTTCGGGGAAAGGCGTATGGGTGACTTCGGTGAAAACAAGATAAAGCAGGATCGGAAAGATAATGGACAATCCGATCATCCAGATTTTCCGGCTGTAATTGCCGGTCATCAGGAACAGGTAGGCCAGAAGCAAAATGGTTGCAGGAACAAAACCGATCACCGGCATGCCATAGGTAAAGGCGGCAAATCCGATCAGGACGGCAACAAAGCGCGCAATCAGTTTACGGTTGCGGTTCAAGGTCTGACCAATGGTCGTGACACGCTCACCGCTGGCCAGCCGCATTTTGGGAATGGCAAAAACAATGGCAAGGATGCCCATGGCAAGCCCGACACCGGTAATCACGCGTGGCCACATATCAGGCGGCGGCGCAAAACCGGGGATGAAAGACGGAACCTTCACATAGATCGGGATCAGGACGAACAGGACAAAAGCAAAGAAGGCCGTTGCCATCAGTCCGGTATAAAAATCGCGATTTGGGGTCATGGTTCCGTCTCGCATTCAGATGTTTAGGGGATGGGGATTACTGAATGTAACCGAACTTCTTGGCCATGCCGTTATAGAGTTCGTACTGACTCTTGACGAAGGCAGCTGGGTCTTGGTCACCAACGACCGAAACCGAACCGCGTTTCTTGGCAAGGTCAAGCCACTGTTCGTTGGTTGCAACGTTCGACAGAATGTCTTTCCACTTTGCAACAACGTCTTCCGGCAGATTTTTCGGGGCGAACAAGGCGCTCCAGCCGTCAACCTGACCGGCCAGGTTGTAACCAAGTTCCTTGGCGGTCGGCACGTCCGGAAGGGCGTCCATGCGCTTGGGCGAATAAACCATCAGCGCCCGCATTTTACCGGCTTCGATATGGGGCATCAAAGAACCGGCTGCGATGGCGAGGAAGTCGACATGTCCACCGAGAAGGGCTGCGGCAAGGGCACTGCCGCCTTTGTATGGCACGAGGGTGGAGGCAGACAGCGGATCCAGGTCGGCATCGGCAAGAAGAGCCTGAACCGTAAAGCCGTCAATCGCGGTGGGGCCGGATGCGGCATAGGTGGTTGCGCCATTGCTTGATTTGATTTTGGCAAGCAGGTCGTCGACGGTTTTGATGTCCGAGTTTGCGTTAACCGCAAGGATCATCGGGGTCGATTCCAGAATACCAAGGAAGGTGTAATCGTCCCAGCCAACCGGGCTATCGGTATAAACGGCCGGGTAAAGTGCCATGCCGACGCGCGACAGCAGCAGAGTATAGCCATCCGGCTTCTGTTCGGTGACGTAACGCGCACCGTTCATTCCGCCATTGCCGGTTTTGTTCACAACAACGACCGGCTGTTCGTCGGTGTAGTTGCGCGCGGTTTCAGCCAGTGCGCGACCGGCCAGATCCGATGCACCGCCCGCGCCATAAGGCACGACAAGGGTGATGGCTTTTTCCGGGTAGTCAGCGGCCTGTGCGGTTGAAACCAGTGTTGTGGTTGCAAGAACTGCAGCCGCAAATGTCGCGGCCTTTTTGAGCTGTCGAAACATTTTCATGTCTCCCTGGATGGTTGGTGGCAGGATTGCCCGAGCTCGTCGGTTTTTTATTTTGTATACATTTCATCGCAAACTATAACTCGTGACGCAAAAAATTAATTTCAGTATAACTAATTTACATACTGAAATTAGTTTTGAGCCAGACAATGAATTTGCGCGAACTTGAAAGCTTCAATGCCTTTATGACCTATGGCTCCGTCACCAAGGCAGCACAGGCCATGAATATCAGTCAGCCCATGGTCAGCCGTTTGCTGAACAGTTTTGAAAAATCTGTCGGGTTCGCGTTGTTCAACCGCAAACGAAACCAGTTGTCGCCAACGACCGAGGCATTGCAGTTTCATACAACCGTCTTGCGGTCGCTTAATTCTCTGCGTGAAATCGAAACACAGGCGCGTGCCATCGCCAACGAGCAGCTTGGCAGTATCCGTATTGCGGCACAACCAATCTATGTTGACACCTATCTTCTTGATGTGGTGGCCAAGTTTAAGCGTGCTCACCCCAACGTTTCGGTCAGTATTGCCGATACCGGCCTTGAAGGTATGTTGGATATGGTGACAACCCGGCAATGTGATCTGGGTATCGGCATCACGCTTGATCTTCAGGATCCGAATATGGAAGTTATGCCGTTGGCGCAATGCCGGGCGGTGTGCCTGATGCCGCGCAATCATCGGTTGGCCGGTTTTGAAACCATCGATATCGATTTACTGCGTGGGGAAAGTTTTGTCGAACTCTCGATAGGATCGCCGCTCCGCACCAAGATTGACTATATTTTCCAAATCGCAGGCTGGCCGCGCAAAATTGCGGTCGAAGCCCGGACCATCCGAACCATTTCCCGGTTGGTTGAACGCAATGTCGGCATTGCGGTTATTGATCCGTTTGCGACTCTGCTGGTGGACGAGGAAAAGGTCGTTGCCCGTCCCCTGACCCCTGCAATCGAATGGGACGTTGCCCTGTTCCGGTCTTCAGGCGAACTCAGCGCGGTCGAACGTAGTTTTCTAAGCTTCCTGCGTGCGGAATTGCCCGACCTGCGCAAGGAGGGTTGTGTTCTGTGATGCGACTATGCCCGCTTGTCAAAAGCCAGCCGGGCGGCAAGTGCCAGAAATACGCAACCAGTAAAAATCTGAAACGCGCGTGCCAGACGGGCCGAACGCGACAGGAACTGGCCAAGCTTTCCGGCAAAACCACCAACCAGGCAATTGATAATCGTGCCGCCGATATTCAGGATCACACCAAGGATCAGAAACTGTGCCAGAACCGATCCACGTGCGGGATCGACGAACTGCGGAATAAAGGCCAACACGAAAACGATGATCTTTGGATTAAGCAGGTTAACCACGATGCCGTCGCGCCAGGCTTTCATGGCGGTTGCCGGTGCAGTTTTCGCCGGTTTTAAAACGCCGCCATCGTTCCGGAACGACTGAAACGCCAGCCACACCAGATAACCAATTCCCGCCCATCGCAGAATCTCCAGCGCCACCGGGTGGGCAGCGACCACTGCTGCCAGTCCGAGGCCGGCAAGAAGAGTATGGATCATGGCACCTGTTGCGATCCCGAAACTGGCGGCCAGACCGGCCCGTGGTCCTGACTTGATACCCTGACCAAGGCAAAACAGCATGTCGTTGCCCGGTGTCATGTTCAGCGCCAGTGCGGTCGGAATGAAAATCAGCAGGGTTTCAACAGGGATCAGCATATCGGGACTCCGTTAGGATCAAGTACCTGCGCCATATCGATGCAAGGCTGAACCGTTCTTCTTTAGCCAGTGCTGCTGTTTTTTTGACGGACCGTAAAGGTCTTCGACGACAGCCCAGAAACGCGCACTATGGTTCAGTTCCTGAAGGTGAGCAACTTCGTGGGCAACCACGTAATCCAGCACATCTTCAGGGGCCAGAACGAGTCGCCAGCTAAAAGACAGATTACCGTTGGATGAGCAACTGCCCCAGCGTGTGCGCGTATCTTTTAATGAAATACGGTTTACCTTTTTGCCGATCCGTTCGGCATAGGCATGGGCACGGGGGGAGATTTCAAGTTTGGCCTGTTTCTTCAGCCAATCAGAAACCCGACGATTGGTATGCTCGGGCAATCCCGAAACCCAGATCACACCTGCTTCGGCCCAGACGCCGCGCTTTGCGTCGGGAACGGTGCGTATGGCATGTTCATTGCCCATGAAAGGCACCCATGCGCCCGGAACGAACTGCACACGTTCGGGCAGGCGGCTCATATGGGCGGTGACCCAGTCGCCATGCTGATGCAGCATCGAGATCGCCGTTTTGCGCGATATGCCGTTCGGAACGACAATTTCAACACCGTCAAACGCCGGATCGATCCGCAATTTGAGTCGCGTCGCACGCGCACTCGGGCGCAAACGGACCGGCAGGGGGCCGATTTGCGGCAGATCGATTTCGGTTTCTTCGATATTTCGCAGCATTCAGGGTGAGTTTTTCCAAAAGCGGGGTGGAATTTTCGTACTTTTTGCGCCTTTTTGACCGGAAGGGCATCTTGCCCCTTGCCCGGCACTAGTGTTTTCCTATACTCCGCGCTCAAGGTCTAGGGGACTTTTGCAATGTATTTGTTGCAACCCCGCAAGGGACGTTGGCCTGCATGTGCCGCGCCCCGGTTTACATCGGAAGAAGAAAGGCGTCACTCCAATGAGCGATCAGGTCAAAAAGGTGGTGCTTGCCTATTCAGGCGGGCTTGATACCTCCATCATCCTGAAATGGCTGCGCGAAGAATATAACTGCGAAGTCGTGACTTTCACCGCCGATCTCGGCCAGGGCGAGGAACTTGAACCCGCCCGCAAGAAAGCCGAGATGTTTGGCGTCAAACAGATTTTCATCGAAGATCTGCGCGAAGAATTCGTTCGCGACTATGTCTTCCCGATGTTCCGTGCGAACGCCCTTTATGAAGGTGTGTATCTGCTCGGCACTTCGATCGCGCGTCCGCTGATTGCCAAGCGCCAGATCGAAATCGCCGAAGAAGTCGGTGCAGACGCCGTTTCCCATGGCGCGACCGGCAAGGGCAACGATCAGGTTCGTTTCGAGCTTGGCTATTATGCGCTTAAGCCGAACGTAAAGGTCATTGCACCGTGGCGTGAATGGAAACTGAATTCGCGTACCGCGCTCCTGAACTTTGCGCGCGAACACCAGATTCCGATTTCGGCTGATAAACTTGGCGGGGACGAGCCCCCCTATTCAACCGATGCCAACCTTCTGCACATTTCCTATGAAGGCAAGGCGCTGGAAGATCCGTGGGTCAAGCCGAACGAACAGATGTTTGAACGCACCGTATCGCCGCAGAATGCACCCGATGCGATCACCACGATCGAAATCGAGTTCGAACAGGGTAACCCGGTTGCCGTGAATGGCGAACGTATGAGCCCGGCCACCCTTCTGACCAAGCTGAACGACGTTGCTGGCAAAAACGGCATCGGACGTCTTGATCTGGTCGAAAACCGTTATGTCGGTATGAAATCGCGCGGCGTTTATGAAACCCCGGGCGGTACCATCCTGTCGGTCGCGCATCGTGCGATGGAAAGCATTACGCTTGACCGTAACGCAGGTCACCTCAAGGACGAGTTGATGCCGCGTTACGCTGAGATGATCTATAACGGTTACTGGTGGTCGCCGGAACGTCAGGCCCTGCAGCGCCTGATCGACGAAACCCAGAAAACCGTCAACGGTATTGTCCGTCTTGATCTTTACAAGGGTAACGTCACGGTTACCGGCCGCAAGTCGCCGAACTCGATCTACTCCGAAGAGCATGTCACGTTCGAAGCCGACACCGTTTACAACCAGCGCGACGCAGAAGGCTTCATCAAGCTGAATGCTCTTCGCCTGCGTCTTGGTTTTGACCGCGACGGCGTGAAGTAAGTTTCACTGTCGTGATCCGTTACGAAACGAGGGGTGTTCATCACCCCTCGTTTTTGTTTTGAAGCTTGGTTATAAGCACCCGATGCAGCGTTATAAATGTACCGTCGAATATAATGGACGTCCCTATCACGGGTGGCAGTTCCAGGAAGAGGTGATCTCGGTCCAGCAGGTTTTTGAAACCGCACTGGAAAAGTTCATCGGCGAATTTGTGCGCGTATATGTATCTGGCCGTACCGATGCCGGGGTACATGCCTTTGGCCAGGTGGTGCATTTTGATCTGCCGCGCACCTATCCGGCGGATACCGTGATGAATGCAATCAATCATCACCTCAAACCCGATCCGGTGGCTGTGATTGACTGTGTTGAGGTCGATGAAAACTTCCATGCCCGGTTTTCATCCAAGAAACGGTACTACATGTATCGCATCATCAATCGTCGTGCGCCGCTGACCGTTGATGCCGGCCTTGCATGGGGCATTTTCAAACCACTTGATATTGATGCGATGAACGAAGCCGCCGCCCACCTTATCGGCACGCATGATTTCACCACGTTTCGCGCCAGTGAATGTCAGGCCAAGAGTCCGGTGAAGACTATGGAAAAGCTTGTCGTGACCCGGGGTGAACACGATCCGCTGGATATTCGTGTTTACACCGAAAGCCGGTCCTTCCTGCATCATCAGGTCCGCAACATGGTCGGTACTCTTGTTCTGGTGGGCAAAGGCAACTGGAAGCCGATTGACGTCAAAACAGCACTGGAAGCTTGCGATCGTAAGGCAGGCGGGCCAACGGCACCAGCCGATGGGCTTTATTTCGTCAAAGTCGATTACTGAGCATTCTGTTTTGAGTGAGTCCCGGATTTCTGGCAGTTTTGATCATTTTTTGCACAAATGTTCAGCTGTTTTGATTTTACATTCTTGAACTGCCAAATAAAGATCACCAGATTCCAAAGACATAAGTGCGATTATTAAATCGCTGTAGTGTTGAAGTCTGATCCAGCCTGACTATCGGTCAGGTTTTTGGGTTGTGGGCAGTTATTTGCATTGGTCCCATTGGGCTCGATGCATTGGGGTCAGGGGACGAATAATTATGTCCAGAAGTATTGTTTTCAAGGTTGCGCTGGCAGCCTTGATCATCCTCGTCAGCGGTATCTTCCTGCTTGGCGTGGTTATCATGCAGCGTATTGATCAGCAGGTAAGTGATACCAGCCTGGAATCGCAAAAGCTCAACCTGCGTGTTGCGGCACTGTTGCTGCAGGATGCGTATCCGGATTTGAAGGTAACGATCGGTGCCGACGGCGAAACCACCAAGCTGGTCATGCCCGAAATTCCCGATCTGTCATCGCACAGTCTGATTGATCGTATCGGAACGGCAACCGGTCAGACCGCAACCGTGTTTTCCTGGGTGCCTGCGGAAAAGGACTTTATCCGCGTTTCCACCAACATCATCAAACCGGATGGCCAGCGCGCGGTCGGGACGATGCTTGGCAATGGCAGTGCGGCCTATGCGCCGACAACATCGGGGAAAACCTTCCGCGGTGAGGCTGTCATTCTTGGTACCGCCTATGTCACGCAATATACGCCGATCTTCAATCCGGCCGGCGATGTGATCGGCATTCTGTATGTCGGCATTAAAAAGGCCGAAGTTGCCGAGGTCGCATCGGCTATTGAGCTTCGCATTGCGATTGCCGGTATTATCGTTGCCCTGATTGCCGGTGTCCTGTTGGTGGTTCTGCTGCGCTGGCAGCTCGGTCCGCTTCATGTTTTGGGCAATACCATTGCCCGGTTTGTGGATCGTGATTTTTCCGGCGATGTTGCCTACACGGCGCGCAAGGACGAAATCGGTGTGATTGCTGATGGTCTTGTTCGCTGGAAAGAAACAGCAGGCCAGATCAAGGAAGCCGAGGAAGCCAGAATTTCGGCTGAAAAACGCAACGAGGATGAACGCGTTCAGCAGCGTAACCGCCTTGCGAAGGAGCTTGAGGAATCTGTCGGGCAGATCGTTTCCTCGGTCCGTCAGGCAACCGAGGGCATGATGCGCTCGACCCGTCAGATGCGGGATTCTGCCGATCATTCGGTTCGCCAAAGCAGCCATGTCAGCGAAGCGGCCAACGAGTCAGCCCGAAGCGTTCAGACTGTTGCCGCCGCAACCGAAGAACTTTCCGCATCGATTACCGGCATCGGAAACCAGGTCGACGAATCGACCTCAATCGCTGATACCGCGGTGGGTGAAGCATCGCGGGCCAACGAAATGGTCAGTGGTCTTGCCGATGCAGCGGAACGGATCGGCGAAGTCGTTAGTCTGATTAACGACATTGCGGCCCAGACCAACCTGCTGGCACTAAACGCCACGATTGAGGCCGCCCGTGCCGGCGAGGCAGGCAAAGGCTTTGCCGTTGTTGCGCAGGAAGTCAAAAACCTTGCCAATCAGACGGCCAAGGCGACAGATGAAATCGCCCAGCAGATCGGGGCGATTCAAAGCGAAACTAAACTGACGGTCGAGGCCATCGAAAAAGTGACCCAGACCATCGCGACCATCAACGATATCACCAACGGTATTTCAGCATCTGTTTCCGAACAGAATGCTGCCGTCAGTGAGATCGCCAACAGTGCTGCGACCGCGTCGAGCGGTTCAAGCGAGGTTGTCAGCAATATCGAGGAAATCCATCAGGCCGCAAGCAGCAGCGGTGCTGCCGCAAGCGAGCTTGATACAAATGTCGGTGCCCTATCAGGGCAGATCGAAACCCTTCACAGAACGGTCTCCGACTTCCTCAAACAGCTGCGTGCCGGATAAGGCTTTGGGCTTCGGGTGAGTTTCGGCTCACCCGAAGAACCAATGCCACAGGAATGGCAGGGTCAGGGCGGTGGCCAGCGTATTTAACCCCATCGCCAATCCTGAAAACGCCCCGGCTGTTTCATTGACCTGAAACGCCCGTGCCGTTCCGATTCCGTGTGCGGCAACCCCCATGGCAAATCC
>Ga0207735_100006_pt1 | contig 143124 bp, 139 predicted proteins | sample TtaePargueraPR_9_FD_187280 | JGI IMG/M metagenome (GOLD analysis project Ga0207735, IMG submission 187280) | Aerobic enrichment media microbial communities from Bioluminiscent Bay, La Parguera, Puerto Rico - Tt and E2 (1) (SPAdes) | ecosystem: Environmental > Aquatic > Marine > Unclassified ... | reverse complement strand
GACGTTTCCTGTTTGACTGCCCGGAACTGCCTTTCAAGGGGGCGTTTCCGGGTATGCTAGTCCCGATCCTTTTTGTCAGGCACGATAGCCTGACGTTTATGTCCGGTTCCCTATTCCTGACCCGTGAATTGTGTCCTGAAGCCTGTCCAGGCCGTTTTTCCACCGTGTCTCTAACAAAACCTTCTTTAATAAAAAAGGATGTTGTTTGTTAGTGGTTCCCTGTGGATAACGGGGATCAAATTTGGTGCACAGTTTATCCACATTGCGACTCGGGAAAAATGATTCATCTCAAATGGTCTTGGGGAAAACTGGGGACGACTCCGAACGACTCCCAAAGGTAAGCTTGGGAGAAGCCATTTTTGAATAATGGGGATAACGGGGATTAATCTGGTTTTTGCCTTGTTATCCCTGCTATTAGGGAAAAAATTTTCCGACTATCCCCCGTGGGATGGTTGCTTTGAGAAATTTTGTATGACGTGCAGGATAAAATCTGTGGAAAAAATTTGGCCGGAGTCGCCCCCGTTATCCACAATTATCCACAGGCCCGACTCCGTCGGTTTAATTTGTGGTTGGGATTGCAGTGCCCTGTCAGATGGCAGATGATCGAAATATCGAACACCGGGTTTCGGTTAAGTGATGTGAAACGCTGGCAGATTGCAGGACTGCGATGATTGACGACGACAATATCTTTCACCTTCATCTGGTATCAGATTCCACCGGTGAAACCGTTGACGGGGTTGCGCGTGCCTGCATCGCGCAATTTCCCGATGTGCGCGCACATGAACATGTTTGGTCACTGATCCGCACTGATGCACAGCTTGCCCGTGTTCTGGCCGATATCGAACGCAATCCGGGCATTGTGCTTTATACGGTTTTCGATATGGATATTCGCCGCAAGCTCGAAGAAGGCTGTCGCCGTCTGCAGGTTCCGCACAGCCATGTGCTCGATAACACCATCACCATGATGGCGGGTTATCTGGGGCAGCAATCGCGCGGCCGTACCGGGGCTCTCCATAAAATGGACGAGGATTACTTCAACCGGATCGAAGCCATTGATTACACCCTGTCCCATGATGATGGGCAATCGACCTGGGATCTTGAAGAAGCCGATGTCGTGATTGTCGGTGTATCGCGCACGTCAAAAACCCCGACCTCGGTCTATCTGGCCAATCGTGGTATCAAAACCGCGAATGTGCCATTTGTTCCGGGTTGCCCGTTACCACCGGAACTCGACAAACTCAAAAATCCGCTGGTGGTTGGCCTGATCAAGGATGTCGATCAACTGGTATCGATCCGCAAAAACCGCTTGCGCCAGATCGAACGGGGTGAGGGCGGGGATTATGTCGACCCGGTTGCCGTGCGAAACGAAGTCCATCAGGCACGCCGTTATTTTACGGATCGCAGCTGGAAGATTATCAATGTCACACGACGCTCGATCGAAGAAACCGCTGCCATCATTCTGTCGACCATGTATGACCGGCGCGGTCATTAATTAAGACATCACGTAATTATAGGGTACCAATACATGACCAGACTGATTCTGGCTTCTAGCAGCAAAGCCCGACATTCCATGCTGACAAATGCCGGTGTGGATTGTGAGGCAATTGCCTCAATGATCGACGAAGACGGTTACAAGCAATCTATGAAGGCCGAAGGTGCCAGTGCTGCCGAAGCTGCCGAAACGCTTGCCGAAATGAAGGCGTTGCGCATGTATCGGCAGCAACCCGATGGCATCGTTATTGCCGCCGATCAGATGCTGGAATGCAACGGGATCTGGTTTGACAAGCCGCGTGACCGCGATAATACCCGTGCTCAGCTGCGCGCGCTTCGCGGTAAAACTCATCAGCTAGTTTCGGCAGCGGTGATTTACAAGGAAGGTTCGCGCATCTGGGGTACCATCGATACCGCCCATCTGACTGTCCGCAACTTCACTGATGAATGGCTCGAAGACTATCTCGATGCTGCTGGAGATGAGATTTATAACTGTGTTGGCGGTTATCAGCTTGAAGGTATCGGCGCACAGCTTTTTACCGAAGTCCGCGGTGATTATTTCACTGTGCTTGGTTTGCCGCTTTTGCCGCTGATTGGCTTCTTGCGCGATCACGGTATTCTCAAAGCATAATAAACGACATTAAGGCAGGAAATTTTCATCATGACTTCGCGGATTCCTTATCGAACGCTGTCGGGTACCTCGCGCCTTGCCGGTGTGATGGGCTGGCCGGTGTCACATTCCAAATCGCCGCGATTGCATGGCTACTGGCTGGCAAAATACGGGATCGACGGGTCCTATATGCCGCTTCCAGTCGAACCGAAAAATTTTCAGGATGCCCTGAAATCCTTGCGTAATCTGGGTTTTTCCGGGGTCAATGTCACCATTCCGCAAAAGGAAATGGCGATGCCCGAATGTGATGAACTGTCCGACCGTGCCCGTCGCATTGGGGCAGTCAATACCGTGACCTTTGCCAAGGACGGCCGCGTATTGGGGGATAACACCGACGGGTTCGGCTTTATCGAAAACCTTCGCCAGGAAGCTCCGGATATCGATTTTGCATCAGGTCCTGCGGTGGTGTTGGGGGCGGGCGGGGCGTCACGGGCGGTTTTGGTTGCCTTGCTTGACGAAGGAATCCTTGAAATCCGCATCGCCAACCGGACACGCAAACGTGCCGATGATCTGGCGGCCGAGATTAACGATCCGCGCATCAAAGTGGTGAATTGGCCGCTTGATCCGGCGGATTTGGCCGATGCGTCGCTTGTGGTTAATACCACAAGCCTTGGTATGGTCGGGCAGCCGAAACTTGAAATCGATCTTGAAGGTTTGCCAAAAACCGCCCTTGTGACCGATATCGTTTACGCGCCGCTGATCACTGATCTGCTGGCACAGGCTAAAAAACGTGGCAATCCGGTGGTTGATGGGCTGGGCATGCTGTTGCATCAGGCACGTCCGGGATTCCATCGCTGGTTCGGGATTGATCCGGAAGTCACGCCAGAGCTTCGCGAATTTGTTCTTTCGCCGGATTAATCCGAATTAAGATCACAGGGCACTATTTATTATGGTTATTTTGGGACTGACCGGGTCCATCGGCATGGGTAAATCGACCGCGGCGGGGATGTTTCGTTATCTTGGCGTGCCGGTCCATGATGCCGACGCGAGCGTTCATCGTTTGATGGTACCGGGCGGGGCGGCGTTTGATCCTATCATCTCCGTATTCCCCGATGTTCTGAAAGACGGCCGGATTGATCGCCAGATGCTGGGGGCAATCGTTTTTGCCGATTCCGATGCGCTGAAACGTCTTGAAGCCGTCCTGCACCCGCTGGTTCGGGCTGAAGAAAACAGATTTCTCAAACTTAACCGTCTGGCGCAAAGATCACTGATTGTGCTGGATATTCCACTTCTGTTTGAAACAGCAGGTGAAAAACGCTGTGATCACGTTGCGGTAGTATTGGCACCGAAATTCGTTCAACGCCAACGTGTTATGGCGCGATCAGGGATGACGGACGCCAAATTTTCCGCCATTCTTGCCAAGCAGATGCCGGATCGCGAAAAACGTCGCAAAGCTGATTTTATCATTCCGACAGGCTTGGGTCGGGCTGTAACTTTCGCTACGATACGAACCATCGTTGACCAACTGGAAAATCGGACCTGATATGCGTGAAATTGTCCTTGATACGGAAACCACAGGCCTTGATCCCTATGCTGACCATCGCCTTGTGGAAATCGGATGTATCGAGCTTTTCAATCACATGCCGACCGGGCGGCAATATCACCAATATATCAATCCGCAGCGCCCAATGCCCAAAGAGGCATTCGATGTCCACGGTCTTGGTGACGATTTCCTCAAAGACCAGCCGGTCTTTGCCGAGGTAGTAGACGATTTTCTCGAATTTATCGGCGATGACTCACAACTCGTGATCCATAATGCTGCGTTCGATATGAAATTCTTGAATGCGGAACTTGAATGGCTGAGCAAGCCGAAAATAGCGATGGACCGCGCGATTGATACCGTGCAGATGGCGCGCAAAAAATTCCCCGGATCCCCGGTCAGTCTTGATGCGCTATGCCGCCGCTTCAAAATTGATAACTCGAACCGTACTTTGCACGGGGCGCTACTCGATTCCGACCTTCTTGCATTGGTTTATCTTGAACTGCTGGGTGGTCGGCAGCACGGCCTTTCGCTTGATTCCAAGGTTACTAAAAAGGTTGTCATTGATACGCCGCGTATTGTGGGGCCAAAAGAAAACTATCTGGAACCAAGACCACATATTCTCAGTGAAGATGAGCTTGTGGCGCACCAGACCTATATTGAGAAAAAGTTCTCTGCTGCCATCTGGCTCAAGCGCGAAGAAGTTTGATGTGACCGGCATGTTTTTCCGATATGCCGCTTTTTCGAAATTTAGCTCTCTTCGCCAAATCCTCTCGTCACTTTTTCAACGTCTATTCTTGGGCCGGAAAGGGTCGGACATTATCGGCTGTTCGGTGATTGCTCTGCTGGTGTTGGCATTTGCGGTACGGGATGTTCGAGCGCAATACCTGCCCGAACCCGAAATTCCGGTTCAGCCGCAGACAACAGACAGTTTTATCAATGGGAAACTTGCTTATACCATCCACCGGTCAGAAGGTGGTGGTGATCCTATTCGTCCCGAACCTGGTTATTTCGATGATCTTGTCGTCTCGGTCTTTCAGGATGCCGATCTGCCTTATGTCATTGCCGAGCAGGCGCCTTGGAAACGCGTCATGGAACAGGCAATGCAGGGAGCCCGGCATGTTATCTATCCGACAACTCGCACGGCTGACCGCGAGGACAGCTTTAAATGGGTTGGCCCGATCAGCCGCACGATCTGGAACCTGTATGGTTACGCGGATGCGAAATGGCAAAACATGCCGTTCGAGGAAATCCTTGCTTCGGCCCGGATTGGGGTTTTGCTGGGATCTGCTCGCGAACCCTATTTGCGTCGACGCGGGGCACAGCAGCTTGTTCTGGTGCCGCGTGAAGACCTTCTACTGCCGATGCTGCAGGCCGACCGAGTTGATCTGATTGCGATTGGGGGTTCTGTATTGCGACACTATCGCGACATTGTTGATCCCAGCGCACAGCAACGCGACATTGACGGCGTTTTGCCCTATCGCAGTTGTTTCCTCTATATGGCGATCAGCAACGCTGCTCCGGTTGATGAAGTAGAAACCCTACAAAATTCCCTTGATAAGAATAAGAAAAGTGGTCGATTCATCGAATTACGCGAAAAACATGGCCTATCTTCGGATACCGACAGCGCCTTTTTGAGGGCAATGTTGAATCTCGATAATAACGGTGTCGCCTGTCTTGATCTTTTCGGGCGGGATGACTGACACAGTTTGTGAAGACGCGGACATGCTGCTATCACCCGGTGCCAAAAACGCGGTTTCTGTCATGCCAAGTTTCGGCGGGGTTTCTGAAACCGATAGCCTGATGCTGCGAAGCGGGGCGGATATGCCTTATACGCTTCCCGATATCCATATTGCGGTTTTGAAAGCCAGCAATATCGTTAGAACTTATGAAGAAGTATGGCCGCGGTTGCGCGAACGGGAAGGAAACGGCAATATGCCGCGAACATTCCTTTGGGTGACAGGCCCGTCGCGAACAGGCGATATCGAACAGACGATACAGCTGGGTGCGCACGGACCGCGCCGTTTGCATATCGTTCTGGTGGATGACACAAAAGAAAACCCATAAAAGACGGCGCTCCGTTAGCGACGAAGAAAAAGCCCTTTGGGAAATCTTCACGCGTGATGTCAAACCCCTGCGTTCCAAACAGCGAAAGGGCAGTGACACCGTGTTCGAGCTGGACAACGATCATCCCAAAAGCGATACGGCGATGCCGCTTCCTGACGATCTGCAGGGTGAAATCAACAAGGCTGAAGAAGTCCGGGCCGTGCGAAACCTGCCGTCCGCGCGTAATGCTGATCGCGGACCGCAGATCAAAAACCGCGCCTTGGTCGAACTTGAACCGGGTGTTACCGACAATATCGATAAATCGACGGCCAAAAAATTCCAGAAAGGCCAGATGTCAATTGATGGTCGTATTGATCTGCACGGTATGACCCAGGATGTAGCCCATCATGCGCTGAACGCGTTTATTGAAGATAGCTGGCGGGCCGGGAAACGTTGCGTTCTGGTGATCACCGGTAAGGGATCGCGTGCCGATGAATATGGCCGCACCGGTCTTTTACGACAACGCACCCCGCAATGGCTTAGCGCGCCACGCCTGCGTACCCGCATTCTTGCCATCAGCGAAGCCCGTATCCAGCACGGCGGATCGGGCGCTTTTTATGTTCTGCTGAAACGGAGACGCCCGTGACACCCTTTGGCAATCGTATTCGCGAATTACGGGCGCGGCACAATGTCACCCTGACAGATATGGCAAACGCCTTGCAGCTTTCGCCGGCTTATCTTTCTGCCCTTGAACACGGGCATCGCGGTCGGCCAAGCCCTGGTCTGGTGCAGCAAATATGCGGTTATTTCAATCTCGTCTGGGATGAAGTTGACGAAATCAAACGTCTGGCACAGCTTTCCCATCCGAAGGTAACAGTCGATACAGCGGGGCTTGAACCGGAGGCAACCGAACTGGCCAATCTTTTGTCGGAACGGATTGCCGGTTTAAGCGATGATCAGCTTGCCCGAATGCTGGCTATCATCAGCGAACGGGTCGGTTAAGCAGAATGCACATGATCGGTTCGCCGGTTGGTTGAAGGATATCTTTCGCCGCTTCGAGCCGGGCAGACGGCGTAGGGATGGCAGTTCTGCAACAGGTACAGGTGATATTGCCTTAATGGCGTGAAACACGGTTTGACTATTGGTTCAATCGGAGTTATCAATCTGTGGTGTTTCACACCTGAAACATGAAACAGTCCTGCCTGCTTCACAACTACAAGGTTACGACCGGTCCGCAGAAACTATGATCTGCCTGACCGTCAACCGCATTCCTTTCTTTACACTTTCTCCTTCAATCATCGCCCTTCCCGGCAATCACAAGATCATTAAACGCACATATGCATCTTCAGGAACTCAAAAAGAAATCCCCGACGGAGCTTCTTGCCCTGTCCGAGGAGCTCGAAATCGAAAACGCCAGCACGCTCCGTAAACAGGAATTGATGTTTGCAATTCTCAAACAGCTGGCTGAAAACGATCATGCTATTTTCGGCGAAGGCGTGTTGGAGGTTCTGCCGGATGGCTTCGGCTTCCTGCGCAGTCCCGAGGCAAACTACCTTGCCGGTCCGGACGATATCTATGTCTCGCCAAGCCAGGTGCGCCGCTTTGGTCTGCGCACGGGTGACACGGTTGAAGGCCAGATTCGTTCGCCCAAGGAAGGTGAGCGTTATTTCGCGCTGCTCAAGGTCGACAAAGTCAACTTTGATGCGCCCGAAAAAGTCCGCCATCGCATCAATTTCGATAACCTGACCCCGCTTTACCCGGACGAGCCGCTCAAGATGGAGCGTCACCTCGACCAGGAAGGCAACAAGGACATCACCAACCGTGTGATCGAACTTGTTTCGCCTTTGGGTAAAGGTCAGCGTGCCCTGATCGTCGCGCCGCCGCGCACCGGTAAAACCGTGATGCTGCAAAACATTGCGCATGCGATTGAGGAAAACCACCCGGAAGCCTATCTGATCGTTCTTCTGATCGATGAACGTCCGGAAGAAGTGACCGACATGGACCGCTCGGTAAAAGGCGAGGTCATCAGTTCGACCTTCGACGAACCGGCTCAGCGTCACGTCCAGGTTACTGAAATGGTTCTGGAAAAGGCAAAACGCTTGGTCGAGCACAAGCACGATGTCGTCATCCTGCTGGACTCGATCACCCGCCTTGCACGCGCTTACAACACCGTTGTTCCAAGCTCCGGCAAGGTTCTGACCGGTGGTGTCGATGCCAACGCCCTGCAGCGTCCGAAACGCTTCTTCGGTGCCGCACGTAACATTGAAGAAGGCGGCTCGCTGACCATTATCGCAACCGCGCTGATCGATACCGGCTCGCGCATGGACGAGGTCATCTTTGAAGAATTCAAAGGGACCGGTAACTCTGAGCTTATTCTGGATCGTAAACTGTCTGACAAGCGTATCTTCCCGGCGATCGATATCCTTAAATCGGGTACTCGTAAGGAAGAATTGCTGGTCGAGAAAAGCGCGCTTTCCAAAATGTGGGTTCTGCGCCGTATTCTCAACCCGATGGGTCCGCAGGACGCGATGGAATTCCTGCTTGGCAAACTCAAATCGACGAAGAACAATGACGATTTCTTCGATTCAATGAATGGTTAATCGCCGTTCGATCCTGTAATCGAACTATCATTGAAAACCCCCGGCAATCTGCCGGGGGTTTTTGTTTGGTTCTGGCTCGCCTCCGTAAAGCAGTCTGCGTCTGCTACAAGCGGGTGTAGGCGTGCCAAACCACTGTGATCTACTTCGCTTGAAGCGGGACTAGCACCTGCCTACATAGCGCAAAGCATAAATAACATATTGTTTTGCAATGAAAATTACGTTTCCCGCTACACCGATTCAGACAAATCGCCTGTCGCTTCGCCCCTTCATGGCGTGCGATTTTGACCAATATGCTGCCTATCATTCCCAGCCATCGGTCTATCGCTATCTTTACGCTGCACCTCCAGCGGCGAATGTGCTGACAGAACAGTTTTCCGTCGTGCTGACCTCGCCCTTTGATACCGAGGGCGATGTATTTCGTTTGGCGGTAATTAACCGGGACGATGATACCCTCCTAGGAGAGGTTCTTTTGAAACTTGCCAGCATTGCAGCCCTTCAGGCTGAAGTCGGTTATATCTTCAATCCGGATTTTTCAGGCCACGGCTATGCGACCGAGGCCGTATCGGCGATGATTGATCTTGGTTTCAATCATTTCGGTTTTCACCGGATTTTTGCTCGCCTTGACACCGAAAATATCGGATCGGTCGGCATTGTTGAACGGCTTGGTCTGCGATGCGAGGCGCATCTGATCGAAAATGATCGCTTCAACGGTGTCTGGGGTGATGAATATATCTATGCGGTTCTGGCCGCCGAATGGCATTCACGCAGCCGCAACCTGGCTTGATCGGCTACTTCTTCGTGGAATGTTTCATGTCAAACATTGGCGTTTGAAAATTCCTTTTGCGCGGTGATAGGGTTTCCTATCAACAGCAAAGGACTTTGGCGTCATGTATATGATGGAACTCGGGACGGTGATGGTCGGGATTGCCTTGGCACAGATATCGCCGGGACCAAACATGATGGCAGTATCATCAGCCGCACTTTCCGGCGGGCGGCAGCCCGGATTGCTGAGTGCTGTGGGAGTTGCCACCGGCGTTTTCGTATGGTCGGTGCTGTTTTCCTTTGGCATTGGCGCGGTCATTGATGCTTTCCCCCAGAGCCTGACGGCGATGAAGCTGGTGGGAGGGGGATATTTCCTTTATCTCGCGCTGAAATCGTTGTGGTCTTGCTTGAAAGGTTCTGGTTCGGTTGGTAGCGCGCGCGATAATCTGTATAGCCCCGCGTCAAAGATTGGTTTCACTGCCTATCGCACCGGCTTACTCGTTGTTCTGACCAATCCCAAGGCTGCATTGATGTGGGTGGCGGTTTCGATGTTTCTGGCCTCTGCCCAGGGCACGCATCCTGCATTGATCGTTATCGGGGTACTTGCGTCGTGTTCGGCAATGGTTATTTACGGTATCTATGCTCTGCTGTTTTCCACTGGTGTTGCCGTTCGGGCCTACCAGCGGTTTTTCCGCGTTGTTGACGGGATTTTTGGCGCAGTATTCGGCGTAATCGGCAGCAAGATTTTGATTGATGGCATGCGCGATCTGCGTAGTTAAGCTGATTGCTTTCCCTAAGCTAAAGCCAATGTCAATTCGGCAATGTGACCGTCAAGCTTCTGCCGGATCAGTTTGCTGTCACCTGGTTCGACCTGAAGCTTTCCATTGCCAAGATGAAGCCCGATATGATGCATCCCGTATCGCAGGGTGATGGTGAGTTCGTCAGCCGCAACGATTTCGCAATCGGATTGGCTGTTGGCAGCCAGATGATGGGGTGGGGCGGACTTCCAGCCGGTTTGCGGTGCCAGACTGGTCAGATGCAGGGGCTCGGTGCCGGTATTTTGCAGGATCAGCTTAAGGTTCATTTCCCCGGGCATGTCTCGCTCGCCTCCTTGATTTTGGCTCTTTCCTGTATGTAAGGCGCAGATTTTCGATGTCGATAGCCATCAATGCTTGCAGTGGCCGCAATCACATGTGACTCTGGTGCTGTTCTTCCACTACGTTTTCAAGGCTGATGCAGCTTTTACTGAAATCCGTCGATTTTGCCGCCCGAGCGCATCGTGACCAGCGCCGCAAGGGCCCGGCTAATGAACCCTATATCAATCATCCGATCGAGGTTTCGCGCCTAATCGTCGAATGCGAACCGGGCACGGACGAATATGTGCTGTGTGCCGCGGTTTTGCATGACGTGATTGAGGATTGCGGTGCGACCCGCGATGAAATTGCCGCCTGTTTCAACGAAATGATTGCCGATATCGTGCTTGAGGTCAGTGACGACAAAGCCTTGCCGCGCGATGACCGTAAAGCCCGTCAGATCGAAACCGCTCCGCATCTCAGCGACGGCGCAAAACTGGTCCGTCTGGCGGATAAGGTCGCCAATGTCGGCGCGATGCTGACCGATACGCCGGTGGGCTGGGACCGTGAACAGATCCTGCGCTATGTCGATTGGGCCGAGGCCGTAATTGCACCCTGCCGCATTGCTAGCCCTAGTCTGTCGGATCGTTTCGATGCCATCGCACGTGATGTCCGCGCCTGGCACACCGAAGAAGAAGAGGCAGGGGTTTAACCCTACCTCTGGCCGCAAACGGTCATTCCCGCAAGGGCGGGAATCCATGTTTTCAATGGCATTCTGTCTTATGGCTTCAAAATCACCGAGCCGGTGGTTTTGCGGCCTTCAAGATCGTCATGGGCCTGTTTAGCGTCCGCCAAGGCATAGGTCGCATCGATGTCGATCTTCACCACACCGGATTTCAGCACGTCAAATAGCTCGTTCGCGGTTGCCAGAAGCTCTTCGCGAGTGGCGGTATATTGAAAGACGCTCGGACGGGTCAGGAAATAGGCTCCGGGTGCGAGAGCTTTAAGCGGGACGGGTGGGACGGCGCCTGATGACTGGCCGAAACTGACCATCATGCCAAGACGTTTCAGGCAATCCAGCGAGTCGTCAAAGGTATCCTTACCGACGGAATCATAAACAACTTCAACGCCTTGGCCGTTGGTGATCTCTTTGACACGCTCGGATACCTTTTCCTCCCGATAGAGGATTGGATAATCGCAGCCCTTGGATTTGGTGATCTCGGCCTTTTCCTTCGATCCGACAGTGCCGATCACGGTGGCACCTAGATGTTTGGCCCACTGGCAGACAATCTGGCCAACCCCGCCTGCAGCCGCATGGATGAGGATCGTATCGCCTTTTTTGACGTGATAGGTTCGGCGCAGCAGATATTGTGCCGTCATGCCCTGCAACATGGCGGCGGCTGCAAGATCAAAGCTGATCCCGTCGGGGATTTTAACCAAACCCTTGGCCGGCATTACACGTGCCTCGGCATAGGCGCCAAGCGGCTGTGCGGCATAGGCAACCCGATCACCAACTGCAAGGTCGGTTACGCCGTCACCAACCGCCTCGATCACGCCCGAACCTTCAAGCCCTAGGCCCGATGGCAGGGACGGGGCCGGATAAACCCCGGAACGGAAATAGATATCGATATAGTTCAGTCCGATGGCTTCCTGTCGCAGGCGAACTTCACCGGTACCTGGTGCACCAACCTCGACATCTTCAAAACGCAGGACATCGCTGCCGCCGGTTTCATAAAATCGGAAAGCTTTGGTCATGGAGACCTCCCGTTAATGCGCCATTTTGGCGCTTGTCTGATCAATGGACCAAGTCTATGTCAGAAAACGGCATTTTGCTATCCTGCAGGTTTGGTTTTGCCCGTTTCGACGGGTGTTAAAAGACGGTATTTCATCTGATGGAATGCCAGACAAAATTGGCTGATAGCTGCTTTGTTCAGAACAGGTTGCCCTGATCGCTTGGGATAACCAGATCGACGCCTTCGATTTTCAAAAGCGCGCGTTTGGTTTCAAGCCCACCATCGCCGGAATAACCGCCCGGTTTGCCGCCGCTCGCCAGAACACGGTGGCATGGAATGATTATGGGAATTGGATTAAGCCCGCAGGCCGTACCAACAGCCTGATAGGCCGTTGGCGCCCCGGCTGCAATCGCCAGATCCTTATAGGTCGCGGTTTTGCCCAGCGGGATTTTGCACATCGCCTCCCATACGGCCTTGTGGAAATCGGTGCCATCAGGGGCCAGCGGCAGGTCAAAGGTATCGAGCTTACCGGTGAAATAGGCGTTAAGCTGCGCCTTCGCTTCGTTCAGGACGGGACTTGGTTCCATATCCTCGACAAAGCCCCAGTCGACCGCGACAATTTTATCGTCAAACTCGAAAACCGTAATCGCCCCGACCGGGCTGTTCATCGAAATCTGGGGCATTGGCGAAATCCTGCGGTTCGTGCGGGGCAAAAGGTAAAATAGAGATAGCGGGGCGTAAGGCGGGCGGGGTAGCCTCATCGATCCGATGTTTCACGTGAAACATCGGAAATGAACAGGCGCCACATCACCGGTTCTTTATGCCGCGCTGGTCGGTAGATCGGCAAGCAGTTTGGCAAGGTCCGGGGCAGTGGTTACCGGCGTAGAACAGACAGGTCCCTGACAGACATAGGCGGTTTCATGGCCATCGATCGCCGTTTTGCCCTTGGCCGGGTGAAGATCGGGCAGGGCATCGGTATCGGCAAGGATGGTAATCGCCCGGTTCGGCAGATAGGCGGCAAAGATTGCGTGGCGCATTTCCAGATAAATCTGGCTGCGTTCCTTCGCGACCAGTACGATTTGAAGTGGGTTTTGCAGCATTTCGGCTGCCAGAAGCAGTCCCGGCATATTGGGGAATTGTTCGTTTAATCGCCCCGAAAAGGCGGCAATGGTGACTTCCGCTCGGTCGCGATATCTGGTATCGCCGGTCAGCGCATAAAGCCGCGCCAGATTTTGCGCCATCACCGAATTGCCAGCCGGAACCGCATTATCCATATGTGGTTTCTGCCGAACCACCAGATCGTCGGCATCCAAGGCCGATTGGAAATAACCGCCCATGGCATCGGCAAACAGGGTTTCGACCGTTTCGCACCACTCGGTGGCTTCGCGAAGATATGCATCCTCGCCAAAGCATTCGTACAGCCGAAGCGCTGCCCGGATCATATGGGCGTAATCTTCAAGCATTCCGGCATGTTGTGCCTTGCCATTGCGATAACTGTGCAGAAAGCGACGGTCATTATGATCGCCAGTCATCAGGCTATTGATCACGAAATTATAGGCAAGTTTGGCGTAATCAAGCCAGTCTGCGCGTTTGAATACCATCGCTGCCTCGGCCAGGGCGGCGATGGTCATTGCGTTCCAGTCGGTCAGTGCCTTGTCATCCCAACCCGGCCAGATGCGCTTGTTACGCACCGCCAAAAGCTTTGCCCGCATTTCGGAAAGCTTCTTTTCGGTTGTCGCATCCGAAAGTCCAAGTCCGGACTGTGTGCGGTTCAGGATGTTTTGATGTTCCCAGTTGCCCGTCGGGCTGACGTCATAAACCTGTTTGAACAGGGTGGCATCATCGCCAAGAATTTTGTCAATTTCGTCTTCATCCCAGACATAGAATTTGCCTTCGACTCCTTCGCTGTCGGCATCGAGGCTGGCGGCAAAGGCTCCGCCTGAAACGCGCATGTCGCGCAGAATCCAGTCAATAGTTTCGGCAATCCGGGCCTCATAAAGCGAATTACCGGTTTCACGCCAGACATCGCACAAAAGATCAATCAGCTGCGCATTGTCATACAGCATCTTTTCAAAATGCGGCACCAGCCATTGGTCATCCACGGCGTAGCGGGCAAAACCGCCGCCGACATGGTCATATATACCGCCCTGACACATGCGATCAAGACTATGGCGGACAATGCGTTCAAGCTCCGCATCATTGGTGCGAACACCCGTACGCCAAATAAAGGCCAGAAGGCTTGGTTGCGGGAATTTCGGTGCGCCATTGGTGCCGCCATTTTCCCCGTCCATAATCTGCAAACAGCCATGCCCGCACTGATCGATCATTGCAAGCGATGGCACCGAGCCGGTGGCACCGCTATTCATTTTAAGCAGGGCCTGACCGATTTGCGTGACGTTATGGCGGATATTTTCGGGCTGTTCGGCATAGATTTCTGCTACCGATTTCAAAACATCGCCAAATCCCGGGCGGCCATAGTGTGCTTCCTTGGGGAAATAGGTCCCCCCCCAGAAGGGTTCGGCGTCCGGCGTCAGGAACATGGTCAATGGCCATCCGCCCTGCTGGCCTAGCAAGGCCAGCGCATTTTGATAGACGCTATCAAGGTCGGGGCGTTCTTCGCGGTCGAGCTTGATATTGACGAACAGCTCATTCATCAGGGCTGCGATGCCATCATCCTCGAAACTTTCATGCGCCATGACATGGCACCAGTGACATGCCGCATAACCGACCGACAGAAGAACCGGTTTGTTTGCTGCCTTGGCGGCGGTCAGAACTTCTGAACTCCACGGTTGCCAATGCACCGGATTGTCGCGGTGCTGCAAAAGATAGGGGCTGGTTTCCGAACCGAGATTATTCTGTGCGAGTTTCATGGCATCGTGTCCTGTGCCCGTCCGGTTTTACTATGTGGGTGGCGAGCTTTTTATGGTTTGCGGGAAGGGTGGCGTTCCCATTTCTCATCTTTTATGGATGTAAGGGTAAAGACCCTGAATGGAAAGGCAAGGGGGCCAAATGGATGGGAATGGCAAAATATTGCGATTTTATCGGATTTTAACCGATTGGAGCGGAACGGGGGACGATAGTGATTGAGAAAGCAACGCAGGGGCGTCCATAATGGGCGTAACAAAAACCATAAAATCAAACCGAGGAGATCAGGGCGATGAAAGTTTCCGTGGATATCGATTGCACACCGGAAGAACTGCGCACCTTTTTTGGTTTGCCTGATGTGCAGCCCATGCAGCAGGCCTTAATGAAAGATATCGAGGACCGTATGAAAGCCAATCTTGCGGCGATGGATCCCGAAACCATGCTCAATACGTGGCTGCCGCAAGGCATGCAGAACTGGGAACAGCTCCAGAAAGCCTTCTGGAGCCAGTTTAACGCTGCCGGCAACAGCACTGGCAAGAACACCAAGGACTGATCAGCTTGACCACCGAGGCACATTTTTATCAGGCGCATGTTTTCGTGTGCCAGAACGAGCGTCCCGTGGGACACGAACGCGGATGCTGCAATACCAAAGGCGCGACAAAGCTTCGCAATTACATGAAAATCCGCGCCAAAGAACTTGGTTTGCCGATGACCCGGATTAATACCGCCGGGTGCCTTGATCGCTGTGAATTGGGCCCGGTGATGGTGATTTATCCCGAAGGGACTTGGTATCGTTACGAGACAATGGAGGATGTCGATGCCATCCTCAACGATCATCTCGTCGGTGGGAAGGTGGTTGAACGGCTGCGGCTAAGCCCGGATCAATAACTCTGGCAGGTGGGCGTAAATACTCACTACCTCTTCAATAGAATGATGACTCCAAACGGCTCCAGCAGGGGCCGTTTTGTGTTTTCTGGGAACGGGCGCAGAAGGCGGTGATATGCCGTTTGATCTTCTTTTGTGGGCCTTAAAGCCCTGTTTGCAATTGCAGCTATATGTTGACCTGTGCGGGATGCTGACCGATATGGACAGCCAACAGCATTTTCCTTTGGATGGCGGACGGATTAGGCAGGACGGATGACGATTAACGTGACCCACAATGGAACCCCGATCCAAGGGGGCCAGACAGATACCATCTTTGCCCTTTCCAGCGGCGCCGGGCGGGCCGGGGTGGCGGTAATCCGGTTATCCGGGCCAATGGCGGGGCCGACGCTCTGTGCGCTTCTGGGGCGCGATAACCTGCCAAAGGCGCGCCATGCGATCTATGCGCCGATCCGTGATCCGAAAACGGAAGAACGGCTTGACGATGCGGTGGCGATCTATTTCGCTGGACCGGCCAGCTTTACCGGGGAGGATGTTGTCGAGCTTCATACCCATGGCGGGCGTGCGGTAATTGATGGTGTTCTGGAATGTCTGGCCGCACAGCCCGGTCTGCGCATTGCCGAGCCGGGTGAATATACCAGACGTGCCTTTGAAAACGGCAAGATGGATCTGACTGCGGCCGAAGGCATTGCCGATCTGATTGACGCCGAAACCGCCGCCCAGCGTAGGCAGGCCGTGCGGCAGATGGCCGGCGAGTTGGGCGCGCTTTACGAAGACTGGCGCGCGCGTTTGATGAAGTCATTGGCCTATATCGAGGCTGATATCGATTTCCCTGACGAGGATTTACCCGGTGGTATTGTACCGGTGGTGCGCGGTGATCTTGCATCTGTTTATGGCGAAATGACCAAGCATCTGGCTGATAATCGCCGCGGTGAACGGCTGCGTGAAGGGTTCCAGATCGTCATTCTCGGCGCGCCCAATGCAGGGAAATCGAGCCTTCTGAACCGGCTGGCACGGCGCGAAGCGGCGATCGTATCCGAGATTGCCGGAACCACCCGTGATATGATCGAGGTCCATCTTGACCTTGGTGGTTTCCCGGTCACCATGGTGGATACCGCTGGCCTTCGAGAAAGCGGCGATGTTATCGAAACCGAAGGGGTTCGGCGTGCAACGGCGCGGGCAGAGGATGCCGATCTGCGTCTTGTTGTCGTGGATCGGGGCGATTGGCCGCGCATTGATGCAGAGGCCGCGCGCCTAATTGATGGGAATACGATCCTGTTGGTCAATAAGGTTGACGGGGCGGACGCGGGGGATGTTCCGACGGTCTGGTCCGGGCAATCGCTAGGTGGTGATCTGCTTGAGCTTCCCGTCTTGCCCATATCGGCCATGACCGGGCAGGGGATGGAAAGCCTCTTGCAACTGCTGGAGACTCGCGTAAAAGAGGGGCTCGATTTTGCGGGACCGGTACCCCTGACACGGCTGCGGCACCGCCAGGCACTTGAACGTGCCAGTGATCATCTGGATCGCGGATTGCAGACTGATATTGCCGAGCTGGCGGCCGAAGATATTCGCCTCGCCGTGCGTGAAATCGGCAAGATCACCGGACGCGTCGATGTGGAAGACCTGCTTGATATTATCTTCGGCGACTTCTGTATTGGCAAATAAGATTATCAAGAATTGTTTCACGTGAAACATTGGCACTGTCGATGGCGCGTGATTGTGAATTAAGACCTGAACAAGACGCGCAAGCTGTGTGGCTTTGGCCTGATATTACAGCTTTTGCGCGATCAAGGAATTCAACGAGGAATTCGATGTCGGATAACCGTTTTGATGTGATTGTTGTTGGTGGTGGCCATGCCGGGTGCGAGGCCGCGGCTGCGGCTGCGCGCATGGGGGCTAAAACGGCACTGATCACACATCGCGCCGATCGCATTGGCGAAATGTCGTGCAACCCGGCAATTGGCGGGTTGGGCAAGGGCCATATGGTCCGGGAGGTCGACGCGCTTGACGGTGTGATGGGGCGGGCGATTGACCGGGCCGGTATCCAGTTCCGGATGCTTAACCGGTCCAAGGGGCCGGCTGTGCGTGGCCCGCGGGCACAGGCAGATCGCAAGCTATATCGCGAAGCCGTGCAGGACATTCTGGCTCATCAGGAAAACCTGACGATCATCGAAGGTGCGGTTTACGACCTTAAAATTGCCGAAGGCGAGGACAACCGTGTGACCGGTGTCATCACCGAAAATGGACGCGAATATGACGCCGGGGCGGTGGTTCTGACAACGGGCACGTTCCTGCGCGGTCTTATTCATATTGGCGAAAAAACCACACCGGCGGGCCGCATCGGCGATGCGCCGGCTCTTGGTCTTTCGGAGACGCTGGAAAAATTCGGCTTCCGTTTGGGGCGCCTGAAAACAGGTACCCCAGCACGGCTTGATGGCCGCACCATTGATTGGGCGAGCCTGCAGGAACAGCCGGGGGATAATCCGCCAGATCCGTTTTCATTCCTGAACAGCGAAATCACCGTGCCGCAAATCCCGTGTCACATGACCTGGACGACCGAGGCGACGCACGAAATTATTCGCGCGAACCTGCATCGCGCACCGATGTATAGCGGCCAAATCAAGAGCAGCGGCCCGCGTTATTGCCCGTCCATTGAAGACAAGGTCGTGCGTTTCGCCGAAAAGAATCAGCACCAGATTTTCCTGGAGCCGGAAGGGCTTGATGATCCGACGGTTTATCCGAACGGTATTTCGACCTCATTGCCTGAGGAAGTTCAGCTTGCGATGCTCGCCACTATTCCGGGGCTTGAGAAGGTCGAGATTTTCCGCCCTGGCTATGCCGTCGAATATGATTTCGTTGATCCGCGCGAGCTGCGCCATACGCTGGAAACCAAGAAAGTCGGTGCGCTGTTCTTCGCCGGGCAGATCAATGGCACGACAGGTTATGAAGAAGCTGCCGGGCAGGGACTTGTTGCCGGTGTCAACGCGGCGTTGGTTGCGGGCAGTACTGCGGGGGCGGTTGATCGTGAGTTTGTTCTGGATCGTGCCGATGCCTATATCGGTGTGATGATCGACGATCTGGTGACGCTCGGTACGCGTGAACCCTATCGCATGTTTACGTCGCGCGCTGAGTATCGCCTGATGCTGCGTGCTGATAATGCTGATCAGCGTCTGACTGGTCGCGGTCTTGAAATCGGTTGTGTTGCCTCGCACCGCGCGCAAGTTTGGGGTGACAAGAAGCTTGCCCTTGAGGCGGCCAAGCGGACGGTTTCTGATCTGACGGAGACGCCGAATGGTCTCGCCAAGCACGATATCAAGATCAATCAGGATGGGGTGCGGCGATCTGCCTATGATCTGCTGGCCTATCCGGACATTGATTTCGATACGCTGACTCGTGTCTGGCCGCAGCTTTCGGAAATTACTCTGGAAATCCGCGACCAGGTGTCAATTGATGCTCAGTATAAAGGTTACCTCGAACGACAGTCGGCCGATGTTGCAGCCTTCCGTCGGGACGAGGAATTGCGCCTGCCGCGCGATCTTAACTTCGATAGCGTTGGTAGCCTGTCAGCGGAAATCCGGTTGAAGCTCAAAGAAATTCAGCCTGAAACCATCGGTGCGGCATCACGTATTCCGGGCGTGACTCCGGCGGCAGTGACCGCTTTACTTGGTCATATCAAAAGCCACAAACACAAGATTGTTCGTAGCGCCTGAGACTCTATCAGACAATTGGGTTAGTCATAAGGTTAGGGCAGCACACATATATGTGTGTGCTGCTTTTTTATTGTCTGTTGAAGCCGGTGAAATGTTTCACGTGAAACATTTTCGTTCTTTTGCCAAATTTTTCCGTTTTCGACGCGGGGAAAAAGTGTCTGTTAGAAAAATCAAGTCTGGTGCGATTCGTTAACGCGGACTATAACTCGAACATGCAATCCATTTCAGAACCCGTAAAAACATGGTTTGAGACCGATTTAAATGTTTCACGTGAAACATTGGTTCGACTCGGCCTTTATGCTGATCTCGTTGTCAAATGGCAGCCAAGGATCAATATCGTTGGTGCCAGCACGGCAGATGATTTCTGGGCGCGCCATTTGCAGGACTCAGCGCAGCTTTGGCCATATCTGAATGAAGTAGTCGGTAGCGGGAAGATCGTTGATTTCGGCTCCGGGGCAGGGTTCCCGGGTATCGTTTTGGCTATCTTGGGCGCAAATGACGTGACTTTAATGGAATCAAACACCAAAAAAACCGTGTTTTTGCTGGAAGCGGCGCGGGTTTGTGGTGTGCTGGAGCAGGCAAAGATTGTCCGAGAACGGATCGAAACCGCTGCACCGCGTGAAGCGGACGTCATTACGGCCCGGGCGTTTGCGCCACTGCCAAAGCTTCTGGAACTTGGTCAGCGTCATCTGAAACCGGACGGGTATTATGTATTGCTGAAGGGACGTGCCTTTGAGGATGAACTGGCTGAAGCACGTGCAGCCGGTTGGACATTCACTGTAACCACCCATGCCAGTCTGGTTGATCCCGAAGGCGTGGTGATGATTTTGCAAGGAGTTGACCGGTGACCGACGTTATTGATCTGCCGCTTTCAATCTCTTCCGAGGCCGGTCACCGGCCGCGGATCATTGCCGTTGCCAATCAGAAGGGCGGAGTCGGCAAGACCACGACCACGATCAATTTGGCGACCGCACTGGCGGCTGTAAACCAGCGGGTTCTGATCGTCGATCTTGATCCGCAGGGTAATGCCAGCACCGGTTTGGGCCTGCGTCCATCGGAACGGCAGATCAGTTCCTATGACGTATTGATCAATGGCAATACTCTTGAAGAGGCGCGCAAGCCGACCGCCATTCCGCGGTTGAGCATCGTGCCTTCGGGTATGGATCTGTCAGGCGCGGAGATTGAGCTTGTCGATTTTGACCGCCGCGAAATGCAGCTTAAGGAATCGCTGGGTCGCTTACCGCATGATGTTGATTACGTGCTGATTGATTGCCCACCATCGCTTGGGTTGCTGACGTTGAATGCGCTGGTTGCTAGTGATGCGGTATTGGTGCCGTTGCAGTGCGAATTCTTTGCCCTTGAAGGGATTAGCCACCTGGTGCGGACTATCAAGCGGGTAAAAAAGGCGTTTAATCCGGCGCTCGAAATCCAGGGCATCGTTTTGACGATGTATGACAAACGCAATAATCTGTCGGCACAGGTTGCCAATGACGTGCGCGATTATTTCGGTGATGTCGTTTACCGCACGGTGATCCCACGCAATGTTCGTGTGTCCGAGGCGCCGAGCCATGGAACGCCGGTGCTGGTTTATGACATGAAATGTCCGGGGTCACGGGCATACCTTAATCTGGCAAGCGAAGTTCTGAAACGCGAAGGGGTGAAGGCATGAGCGAGGCAAAGAAGCGCGGTTTGGGACGTGGACTTTCGGCCCTGCTGGGCGAGGAAGACGAGGATGTCGGCGCAGCGGTTGCCGGTGGCAACGAGAATGCAGCTCATCCCGGCCCGGGTGGTACTACACAGCTGATTGCTATCACCGACCTGAAACCGTCACCATTCCAGCCTCGTAGCAATTTCGATGATGAGGCGATTGACGATTTGGCGGCATCAATCCGCCAGAAAGGCATTATTCAGCCCATTTTGGTGCGTGCATCCTCTACGGGCGAAACAACATACGAAATCATTGCTGGCGAACGGCGCTGGCGCGCGGCACAGCGGGCACAATTGCACGAAGTACCGGTTCTGGTGCGTGATTTTGACGACCGGGAAACCGCGGAGATTGCTCTGATCGAAAACCTGCAACGGCAGGATCTGTCGCCGCTTGAGGAATCCGAGGGGTATAGCCGCCTGATGAGCGATTTCTCGCATACTCAGGAAGCACTGGCCCAAGCGCTTGGCAAAAGCCGTAGTCACATTGCCAACAGCCTGCGTTTGTTGACCCTGCCAGCACCGATCAAACAGATGTTGTCGGATCGGGTGCTAAGCCCAGGTCATGCGCGTGCGCTTTTGGGGGCGGATAATGCGGTCGAGCTGGCGACCCATATCGTCAGGAAGGGCCTGAACGTTCGCCAGACCGAAAAACTGGTGAAGACTGACGGTGGTAAAACTGCACGCCAGAAGAAGTCTTCATCGACACGTGGGATCGAAAAAGATCCAGATACAGTGGCTTTGGAGCGCGATCTTAGCAATATGTTGGGGTTAGCGGTAAATATCGATTTTGACGGGGCGGGGGGTAAAATCTCTGTCCGGTATGAAACGCTGGAGCAGCTTGACGATATTCTGAAGCGGCTTAGTCAGGGACGGTTAGGCGAAACGGCGCAAAGCTCCGATGATGATGACGATCTGCTCGTTCCACAGAGTGAAGGTGATAACGAATTCGACTCGATGTTCATCGATGATGAAGATGATAGCGATGGTGATCTTCTTACCGACGAGCTCGAATCGATTGCCGATGCAACCGACATAGTGTTTGACTTGGATGAGGATGCCGAAAGTGCGTTTTCCGATGAGCCGGAAGGTGACATGCCAATCGAGCATGACGAAGTCGGTGAAGAGGCGCTTGAGACATTGTCGGACGCGGAAATTGTGCAAAACGATCGTCTAGCAGAAAAGAAAGCGCAAACGCGAGGAAGCTGACTAGGTTTTATCGATATTTCGTTCACGTTAAATGGCCCTGTGCGACTCGATTGCCGGGGCTGTTTTTCTTTGTAAAATATTCGGGTTTGTTAACGTCTGCCCTGTTTTTGACGGGCAACGGCGACCTTGATCATGGCGCGGTGTGCGATGGTTTCCGGGATGGCAAGACCGCTTTTGCAGTCCTTTTCTGCTTCGAGCAGGATTTGCAGGGCTCGTTGCAGATTGTTAAGAGCCCAATTGTTCAAATTGGCGCGAAACTGATCTGCAGCTTTGAAAAACAGGGGTGGGCGTAGCGATTTCATTGCCTGTTCGGCATTGCTGCCCTGCGCCATCTGGCCTTTGACCAGATGCAGTTTCTGGAAATAGCCGATCATCATGCGAAGTGCGCCAACCGGATTTAGGCCTTCTTCTACCAGCCGGGTCAGGGCGCTATCAAGGTTTGTGACATTGCCCTGTGATACGGCCTGGACAACATCATCATAGTGGCGGGCAGAACTATCACCCACACAGGCCATGGCGTCAGCCAATGTGACCTGACCTTCTTTCAGGGCGTAAAGAGCCAGCTTTTCAAGCTCGCTTCGGGAAATCATACGGTCGGAGCCGAGATTTCCGACCAGATAGCGAATAGCATCGCGGTCAATACGCAGCTTGTGATCTTCCATCACGGAATTGATGAGGGTCTCGATATCCCTACCGCTATCTGCATAGCAGGGTAGTGCCATGCCATTGCCCGCTTTTTCAACCGCCTGCCGCAATTTCGATTTGGACGGAAGGCTTCCAGCTTCTATCACGATCAGGGCATCACCAGCCGGATCGGCAAGGAAATCGGCAATCACTGGGGCCTGTGCCTCGCCAATGTCGCGGATGCGGATGACACGACGTCCACCGCCGAAACTGATGGCGGCTGCTTCATCGCGCAGACGGCTAGCGTCTTCCTTAAGCTGGGCAGTACCAAGCTCAACAACGCGAAACGGATCCTTGAGGTCCTCGACCACGGTTTTGGCAAGCCTGACTGCACGTTCGCGTATAAGCCCTTCATCCTCACCATAGATCAGGATGAGTTGTGCCTTGGCGTCGGGAGCGCGAAGGAAATTTTCAACCTGTGCTGCCTTGAGCTTCATAACGAAATGTTACCTAACGCCCGCTGCGCAGGCCGACTGCGACCTGGTTGGCTAGTTGACGGGCGAGGTTGCGGGCGGCGTCAGACCGCGCGGCGGATTCGGCCTCGAGAGAGGCAAAGTCGGACTCGACGAGGTTGTAAGTAGTGCGTGCGCGTAGCGTACCCGTACGGAGGACTTTGGAATCAGAAATACGAGAAAGCCGATAATTGGCACTCAGGATATAGTCCGCAATCGTCGCTTCGTTGTCCTTGGTATAGCCCAACTCGGAGACTGCTTCACTTAAGCCAATATCGAGGGAATATTCAGGGCGGGACGTCTGACCGCGCGGAGTTAATGTCTCGACCAAAACGCTACGTGTCAGTTGACCGATCCGGTCTTCCATCATTGATATTTTGACCTTGGCCATATCGGCGGCCGTGCTGTCACCACCCTTATCCTCGGCATATAGCGGGCGGAAACCACAGGCTGTAAGTCCGGTGAGGGCAAGCAGGGCAATAATCGATATCAGAGAGCGCAACGTCATTCCTCGCTATCTTTTGCGTGATGGTTTGTGCCGTAAGGTGGATTACCAAGACGGTACAATAGTTCCGTTCCGATCAAAGGGCAAAACAGAGTTAGGTTCCGGACGAAAGAAAGTCTGGAATCTAGGTCACACGAGGCGTCTTGCGAGATCCGTAAGTTTTTGAACTCGGAGCGCAAGTCTGCAATCGCAGTATTAAAGCGGCCTTTGGCTATTTCATCGATCGCGTCGTTCTTCGGGCTTTTCTGCAATTCAGGTGATTCTAACCCTGATGCCTCAGATACTTTTTGGGTGCTCAGATGCGCCCATACCTGACGCAGCCAGCGCCAATGGCCAATCAGGCTGCTTTGGGTAATATGAAGCGGGCGATCAAGCGGGACATCGGCAAGTAGCGTCAGGCAGAGAATATCGCTGCCCACCTGTCGGTGCAGGGATGCAGGATCATTGTCGATGGTGTCTGTTGATACGATGCCTGCATGTAGCGGAAGGCTCGTTACATGTTTCGGCAGACGGGCCTGTATGTCCTTCGCAATATCAAGGCGAGCGGTGCGCAAATCGCCATTTTGAAAAGTGAATGCCGGACGAGTATCAGCCAACACAAACCCCCATTCACGAGTAAGCGAATGGGGGTTGTAATTTTGTGACACATATACAGCTGTGTCCGCTATACTTTTGCTAGGCATTATCAGAAGATGATGCTTACTGAGACTGTGCCGTGGCGCTGTCGATGCGCAGCTGACGTGCACGAGTCAGTATCGAATCTTCCATTGCGGTCACCGTACCGGGCTCAACCACTGCGTCGGTCCACTGATCCGATCCAACACGGACCTGCCGGAAGACAGACACCTTGATTGCGTCAGAGCGAAGGGCAGTCCCAAGGATATAGCCTGTAATCTTGAAACGCTCGTTTGGTGTTTCCGGCGGGCTGTACCAGTCGGTAATGATTACGCCGCCAAACGGATCGGCCGAGTTGAGAGGCATGAAGGACAGCGTATCAAGCGACGCGCGCCAAAGGAAGCTGTTGACGCCGATGCCGGTACCACCGCCTTGCTGTTTGTTATCATCTCCGCCCAGAAAATTGAGCCCGTCTGAACCGAAGAGGGTGCCCTGCTCTTTGATGTCGGCAGTTGTGGCGGCGCGGCCTTTGGTTCCGACACGCTGGTCACCAGGTGCCGAGCCGGGATAACTGTCATAATCCGATTGCGAGCCAGCACATGCGGCCAAAAGCACAGAGATCAGGGATGTAGCAAGTACTTTTACAAAAGGCAGTCGCACGGTCTAGTTCCTTGTCCAAGGCTCAGAATTCAATGATCGCACTATAGGGCCGGCGCGCGTTTCAGCAAACAAAAACATGTGTGTCAAATATGCAACTAACATGTAGAAATGTATCTTTTCGATCACAGTTTTATTGACCCGAACCATTTTTACTGGCTCCATCATCAGCGAACCGAACGGCGGAAAAGTCGTTCACCTATTTTTGTTAGGCGGTTTTCCGCACTTGCAAAGACGTTGAGGGAAAAGATGAAAAAGATTCTGTTTGCTTCCAGCGCAATCGTCGCTGTTGCTTTCGCGGGCCAGGCTTCGGCTTCCGAACCGATTAAACTGTCGGTCGGTGGTTACATGGAACAGTGGATCGGTTTTGCTGATGAAGACGCACCGGGTACTGCAGGTCGTGTGAACGCTTTCCAGTCTGACACCGAAGTTTATTTCTCGGGTTCGACCACCCTTGATAACGGCATTGAAATCGGTGCACGTATCGAGCTCGAAGGTGAAACCTCTGACGACCAGATTGACGAACAGTTCCTGTTCGTTAACGGTGGCTTTGGCCGCATCGAACTTGGTAAAAACGACAGTGCTGCCGACTCGATGGCTATTTCTGCTCCGCGCGTCGGTCCGGTTGGTCCGAACGATGGTGGCATTGAAGACTGGTACAACGAAGCTGGTGTTATCGATACCGCTCCTTCCAGTGGTGACCAGAACCGTGTAACCTACTTCACCCCGTCGCTTGGTGGTTTCCAGGCTGGTGTGTCGTTTGCTGATGACAGCGGTCAGAATGATGCAAGCGGTAATGGCGACAATATCGTTTCCGCTGCTATTGCTTATGATGCGGACTTCGACGGCTTCTCGCTTGGTCTTTCTGTTGAAGGTGAAAATCAGGACGAAGACGATTGGTACGGCGCTGGTGTAAATGTTGGCTTTGGTAACTTCACCGTTGGTGGTTCCTATGGTCATGTTGAGCCGGATGCAGGCGAAGAAACCGACGCATTTGACCTCGGTGTGTCCTACGCGATGGATGCCGCTTCTGTTTCGGCAACCTATGCGTATCAGGAAGAAGGTGACGAAGAGCTGCAGGCAGCTTCCGTTGGCCTGAACTACACCCTTGGTGCTGGCGTTTCGTGGCAGTCTTCGGTCTTCTGGTTCGACGAAGAGTCGGCTACCGACAATGAAGGCTACGGCGTTGTTACCGGTATTGCTCTGAACTTCTAATCCATTCAGGATTTTAATCGAGCATGAGAAGGGGACGGAAAACCGTTCCCTTCTTTTTTGTGTTTATAGCGACGTGTGTCAGTTTTTCTACTGTAACTGATCGTTGGGTGCGGCGCTAGGAAGCTGCGAACAAATGAAACCCGCAATTTAATGAACAAAAGTCATATACATTTATGTTGTTTGGGAATTGTGATGTGCGCGTTTAAGTTAAAAGACAGTAAGTCAGAAAAAATGGCTAATTTGTGTCGTAATCCGTGACTTAATTATCACACTTCAAAGTATAACTGATCAAAGGTCATTTAATTCAATTGACCATAAGTCATTATATCCGTTTACTCTCTTTCAGTGATCGGTCGCCGCGATGTGTGGTCTGCGGTGTTGCTGATCGGCTACAAATCATCAAGAGGGTAAGATGAAAAAGATTCTTGTTGCTTCTACCGCGCTCGTCGCTGTCGCTTTTGCTGGTCAGGCAAATGCATCCGAAAAAATCAAACTGTCGGTCGGCGGTTACATGGAGCAGTGGGCTGGCTTCGCTGACGAAGACAATACTGCTGCTGGTGGTCGTACAAACGCATTCCAGTCCGACACCGAAATCCATTTCAAGGGTTCGACCACCCTTGATAACGGCATCGAAGTTGGTGCTACTGTAGAACTCGAAGGCGAGACCTCTGGTGACCAGGTTGATGAACAGTACCTGTATATCAACGGTGGCTTCGGTCAGGTCAAACTTGGTAAGGACGACAGTGCAGCTGACGATATGGGCATTACCGCACCGTCCGTTGGTCCGGTTGGCGTCAACGATGGCGACATGTCCAACTGGGTCAATGCGTATCTGATCGACACCGTTCGTTCGAGCGGCGATCAGAACCGTCTGACCTACTACACCCCGTCGATCAGCGGTTTCCGCGCCGGTGTGTCCTTTGCTGACGACAGCAACCGTAATGGTGCAAACGGCTATGATAACCAGTCTGGTTCGGGTGACAACATCGTTTCGGGTGGTCTTGAATATCTGAATGACTTCGATGGCTGGTCACTTGGTCTGTCTGCAACCGGTGAAGAGTCGGGTGATGGCGCATGGTACGGTGCCGGTGTGAATGTTGGCTTCGGCAACTTCACCGTTGGTGGTTCGTATGGTCACACCGAAGACGATTACGGTCTGTCTGATGGTCGCGAACTTGATGCGTATGACATCGGTGTTTCCTATGCTCTGGATGCAGCAACTGTCTCCTTGACCTATGGTTATGAAGAAGTTGACGGCGAAGGCGACATCAGTGCTGTTGATCTCGGTCTTGCCTATGCTCTTGGCGCAGGCGTGACCTGGAAATCTTCTGTTTACTGGTTCGACCAGAGTGCTGACAGCACCAATACCGGTGTAACCGACCTCGACGGTGATAATGACGGCTACGGTGTAGTTACTGGTATTCGTCTCGACTTCTAATCCATTTGGACTGGCACAACTGGAAGGGGGCGGTTTACCGTCCCCTTCTTTTTTGTTCTGGAGATCCCGTTAGCTTATTGAAAGTACGAGATTTTTTTGGCTTTCTTGCCTGATTTCAAATAACATTCTGGGATTTCTTTGGGGGGCTAGAAATTTGTGTCCGGATAAAAGTTCGCGCAGGCATGAGGGTATGCCTGCGCGATTGTCACCTTTGGCTGAGTGTGGCAGCCGCATTTTCGAGACTGTTGCTTCAGGTTTGGGATTTAAATGACTATTGGTCATATATTTTATGTGTCGAAATTTTGCAAGGTCCTTCTTGAACGTTCTGTATAGCAGAATAGCCAGCATATTTCGGCATGAAAGTGATCAACATGCAACACTCGCATCAGGAAAAGATATCCTCCTCGTTAAATTAATTGACCATTGGTCATTTTAATTGTTCTCTTGCTTTGGAGAGTTCGAACATATCGGGGTTGGATATGTTCGATTCACACATGAATCCAAGAGGGTAAGATGAAAAAGATTCTGATTGCTACGAGCGCGCTCGTAGCTATTGCTTTCACAGGCCAGGCGAAGGCCTCCGAACCGATCAAACTGTCGGTTGGCGGTTACATGAACCAGTGGGCTGGTTTTGCCGATCAGGAAGTCGGTGATCGCAACAATGCCTTCCAATCCGATACTGAAATCCACTTCAAGGGTTCAACCACCCTTGATAACGGGATTGAGGTTGGTGCGGTTGTCGAGCTTGAGGGTGAAACCTCTGGCGACCAGATCGACGAGCAATACTTGTTCGTTAACGGCGGCTTTGGTCGCGTCGAAATGGGCAAAAACGATAGTGCTGCCGATTCGATGCAACTTGTTGCTCCTGCGGTCGGTCCGGTTGGCATCAACGATGGGGATCTGGATATCTGGGTCGATTCCTACCTGATTGACACGACAATCCCGACCGGTGACCAGAACCGCGTGACCTATTACACGCCAAGCTTTGGTGGTTTCCGTGCCGGTGTGTCTTTTGCTGACGACAGCAATCGCAACGGTGCAAACGGTTATAACAACCAGGATGGTTCGGGCGACAATATTGTCTCCGGCGGTTTGGAATACGAAGCTGATCTGAACGGTATTTCCTTTGGTGTTTCTGCGATTGGTGAAAACTGGGGTGAAGGCAACCTCGTTGGCGGTGGCTTGAATGTCGGCTTTGGCAACTTCACCGTCGGTGGTTCCTATTCCCATACCGATGATGATTATGGCTTCAGCGAAGGTGACAGCGACCCGGATGACACCGATCAGTTCGACATCGGCGTTTCCTATGAAATGGATGCAGCTGCTGTTTCCCTGACCTATGGCTATGCAGAATATGGTAACGGCAACCGTGGTGATGGCACCGGCGAAATCAGTACAGCTGATCTCGGTCTGGCCTACACCCTTGGTGCCGGTGTTGAATGGAAATCGTCAATCTTTTGGTTCGACGACGAAGTTGACGGCGCGGAAGACAACGACGGTTACGGTGTTGTGACCGGTTTTGCACTGACCTTCTAATTCCTTGGAATTAGCATGATTTGAAAGGGGCGGTTTTTCGCCCCTTTCTTTTTGTCCATGATCTGTGGATTTCGGTTCAGATACCGATATCCTGCCGCAGAAAAGCTAAAAAGCGATCTTTCTGCGCAACAAGGTCGGCGACACAGGGGACCGGGTTTTCGGTCACAAGCTGTTCGGCCAGTACCCTGTCTGAATTGACCGGCAGGTTGCCGAGTTCCGATATCGGAACTCGGAGGCTGCCCATGCAGCCGATTGTACCCGATGCGGTCGCGCGCAGTTTGGCAAGCCCACAGGGAGCTTCGCAAAAATCACCCTTATAGCTGCTTTGCCAAGGGCAAAGGTTGTGGTGGCGGCCCTGCAACACGGCGGCAGAGGCGGAGCTATAGATACCTATGCCGGGCGTTTGAAACAGCTTGGTGATATGGGCAGGACCGCTATCGGCCAGCACGACATAATCCTGTTCCTGGATGAAGGACACGAGATTTCCGATGGTTTTGAAACCGTCGACGATTCGGATATTCGGCTGGTCAAACGGCCCTATCGTATCCTTGTACTTCTTCATCACACCCTGATAGGCGTTGAGGATAAAGGTGATGTCAAATCCGGCTTTTGCAAGAAGCTCTGCAGTTTCGCGTACCAGTGCGGGCGGTAGGGTGCGAAGCGGCGAAGATGCCATTGGCAGAATGCCGATCCTGGCACCCGGTGCCAGCTTCGGCGAACGCTTCGATGCAAGCGGGATTGGGGAAATGTCGAAAGCCTCGCAAAGTGCCTCTTCCGGGTTTACCGGCATGGTCGCGATATCTTTCCAACCTTCCATCTCACTGAAGTCGATCAGGTAATCAAATGTCTTCAGCCTTTTGGCCGAAATAAAAAGCTGAAAAACCGTGACATCGGAAAGGGTTGCAAATATGTCCGATGCGCTACCACTGTTAAGCACGGCAATCTTTGCACGAGGATATTTTACCGCAAAAGCCCCCAAAAACAGGGCCATGCCAACACAATCGCCAATCGCATCATCGGGGATCAGGAACAGAACCCGTTTGCGATCAAAATCAGTATCGGCCCATGCATCGCGTGCCAACACATCAGGATGAACAGTGTCTGAAATGATCTTTACCGACGGGGCATTGGCCAGAACTTGTTGCCGCAAAAGCGATGTTGTACGCGTCAGATAGGTAGGGCTGTTGTCGGATGCTTGTGTGAGCTCCGCACTGACATTGGGCAGACCGAACCGGAACGGCTGTTTTGACGCGAACCGGGTAAATTTTTTCCGGGCGGGATGGTGATGTGCAGGCATTGTCGGGCGATCTCCGGTCACCTTTTACTCGGTGTTATGTGGCAGAGAACCCGATCCCGGCCAAAGATGCAACGCCAGATCCCCTTAACATCGCAACATTGTCAGGTTTTATGCCGCCAAGGGCAATCGGGATGAGGCCAAGACTCCGGCAAAGGGCGGTTCGTTGAAGAAAGGCCGAAAATGCCATACCCGGTTGGTCAGGATGGCTTTCGGTGGCAAAAACAGGCGAGATCAGAACCGCGTCCGGGCGTTGATCGGGGGTAAGAAGTGCCAGCAGGTGCAGCGTTTGCAATTTATGGCAGGCAGACGTCACAAGCATGTCGCGTGGAATTTGCCGATAGGCATGCGGTGTTTTCCTAATGCGGTATTCCGGCAAATGGATACCGTCGGCATCAAGGTGCAATGCCAATGCCAGATCATCGGCGATCAGACAGAGATGGCCGTATTGGCGACAGGTGCGTCGGACCCGGTAGGCTAGTTTGCTGCGGTCCACAGGCGCGAGGTCGTAATGACGAAAGATCACCATACTTCGGGATGGCAGGCCGATGATAACCGGGATCGGATCGGGCAGGCGCTTTTCATCGGTCATCAGCACGATCGACGGGATCGGGCAGTTCGCGCCGCCATTGCGTAAATTGAGTTGGCGTGCCTGCTTTGCCAGTGTGGCATCCATTGATAGTATCCCGATTCTATTCAACCGATTCCTGTTCCGATTTGGGCCATCATCCATGAGCGATCATATTCTGTCATCCGGCAATGCCGATATCGCGGCCAATCTTGCCAAAATTCAGCAAAATATCGACACAGCCTGTGCGGTGGTTGGCCGCGAAAACAGCGATGTGACCCTGATCTGCGTCAGCAAGAACCATGATGCAGATCATGTGCGCCCAGCACTTGTCGCCGGGCGTCGGGTGTTTGGTGAAAACCGGGTGCAGGAAGCCTCAGGAAAGTGGCCGGGCTTGCGCGAACAGTTCTCTGATATCGAGCTGCACCTTATCGGGCCGCTTCAGACCAACAAGCTGAAGGATGCTGTTGCCCTGTTTGATGTGATTGAGACCGTTGACCGGCCAAAACTTGCCAATGCGCTGGCAAAACACCATGACAATACCGGTGAATGCCCCGACCTTTATATCCAGATCAATATCGGTGAAGAACCGCAAAAGGCAGGCATAGCCCCGGCGGATGCGGATGCGTTCATCACCGACTGTATCGAACGCCTGAAATTGCCGATCAAGGGACTTATGTGCATACCGCCAGTGGATGAGGAACCGGCACCGCATTTTGCGCTATTGGGTAAAATCGCCGACCGTCATGGCCTGACCATTCGCAGCATGGGAATGAGTGGTGATTACGAGGCGGCAATCCGGCTTGGTGCGACACATATCCGCGTCGGGACAGCCATTTTCGGCTCACGGGGCTATTAAATTGCCAGAAGGTGCCATTCAGGGGCACCAAAAATGCAATTTCAGTCGATCTTATCGCAAATAAAGTGCTGTTTAGGCCGGTTTAAGACCATTAAAGCGTTGTTTTTGAGCAAAATCCGGAATCTGGCAAAAAATGTGGATAACTTGGCCAGAAGTATAGGACGCATTCAAAGCCGTTTTGTGACGAAAAAAATCAAAAAAATCCTGCCGGAGTGTTTGGTCCGGCAGGTTTCTTGCAAATCGGCATGATTTCAAGGGGGAGCACGCGTGCGGATCAGGGAACCAGTTTATAACCACCCGGTTCGGTCACCAGAATCGTCGCGTTTGATGGATCCTTTTCAATTTTCTGGCGCAGGCGATAGACGTGGGTTTCCAGCGTGTGGGTCGTCACCCCGGCGTTATAGCCCCAAACCTCATCAAGCAGGGTTTCGCGTGTGACCGGCTTGTCGCCAGCGCGGAACAAGAATTTCAGGATCGAGGTTTCCTTTTCCGTCAGGCGAACTTTTTTCTCGGTCGTTGTTTCGATCAGAAGTTTGGCGCTGGGCTGAAAGCTGTAGGGGCCGATAACGAAAACAGCGTCTTCGCTTTGTTCGTGCTGGCGGATATGGGCACGAATGCGTGCCAGCAGCACGTTCAGGCGAAACGGTTTGGTAACATAGTCGTTGGCACCCGATTCAAGGCCCAGGATCGTGTCGGAATCGCTATCGGCACCTGTCAGCATGATGATCGGGGATTTGACCCCGGCGCGCCGCATCAGTTTGCAGACATCGCGGCCATCCATATCGGGCAGACCGACATCAAGAAGGATAATGTCGTAGTAATTTTCTTTGGCGACTTCGAGGGCGTTCTGGCCGCTATTGGCAACGACACATTCGAATTCCTCATGAAGCCGGAGTTGTTCGGTGAGAGACTGGCTCAGTGCCGCGTCATCTTCAACCACCAGAACCTGTTTACCTGTCGACATTCGCCATCCCTTGCTGCTTGCTAAATCCCGCCTATATTCTGAGCCTGCCGACGGTTCTTTTTGTGGCATTGTTCTCGTAGGCCCGCCATATACTTAGGATTAGAGTCTCATACTGCGTTTTCAAGAACAAACTGTTTTCGCTTTAGCCCATTGACGTGCATCTTATCCAGCCCCATACCGACCGGATCGCGATGTTGTGATCATCCGTGACAGACCCTGAAGAAACAAAGACTGCAATGACCCAATCTGCTGCCGTGCCATCGAAAGCCAATGTTTCCGCGACCGATCTGGTGACCGTATCGCGTGCTGTTGCCGATTTGCGGCGCGGTGAAATCGTTCTGGTTCAGGGACAGGCAAACGGCATTGCCCATTGTGTTGCAGTTATTGCCGCCGAACCGCTTTCGGATCAAGGGCTTGCAAGGCTTCATGACATTGCCGGCAAAAGCGGAAATACCGCGATTGTTTTGCCACGCGTGCGGGCCAAGTCACTAGGGAAGGCCTGCAAGAATGATCATTTCATTGCTTTTGTAAGTGCAAAAAAGTCCGGTGTTGATGCGCAGACCCTGGCCGAGATCGCCAATCCGTTGCTGGACCTTGAAAGCATGCCTGCCGGTGCATGGCGCCCGGTTACTATGGCCGAAAGTGCAGCCATACGGCTTGCCAAGTTGGCAAGGTTGCTGCCGGCTGTCGTGACCGCGCCGGTTGAACCTGAGCAGCTTGAAATGTTGTCGAAGGCGCAGAACCTTCTGGTGCTGCAGTCTGAGAGCATCAACGGATACGAAGACGCATCGGCCGCGACCCTGCGTCAGGTCAGTGAAGCGCGCGTGCCGCTGGAAAATGCCGAAAATGCCACGGTGATTGCGTTTCGTCCCGAAGATGGCGGCCAAGAACATCTGGCGATTGTGATCGATGAACCGGCACATGATCAGCCGGTTTTGATCCGCTTGCATTCGGAATGCTTTACCGGGGATTTGATCGGATCGCTCAGGTGCGATTGTGGGCCGCAATTGCGTGGGGCAATTGCCGAAATTGCCAAAAGCGGGCAGGGCGGGATTATCCTTTATCTGCGACAGGAAGGGCGCGGTATCGGGCTTGTGAACAAGCTGCGTGCCTATGCGTTGCAGGACCGCGGATTTGATACGCTTGATGCCAACGAGGAACTTGGCTTTGATGCCGATGAACGTGTTTATCGCCCGGCGGCTGAAATGCTGCGCCAGATGGGCTTTGAAACCGTTCGGCTTTTGACCAACAACCCCGAAAAGCTTACCGGACTTGAAAGCTGGGGCGTGACCGTGGTTGAACGCGTACCGCACAAATTTCCTTCCAACGGTCATAACGAATTTTACCTTCAGACCAAGAAGGATCGGGCCGGTCACCTGTTTTAATCCGTGCATGACGGCTCGCGTGGAGTAACAGAAGGGAGGCATTATCATGACCTTCCTGATTGCCACCCGGCAGAAGATTCCGACGGGCAGTTTTACGTCATGTCTGAATTCTAAAAATCCTTTTAAAATCAACGAATTGATAAATTCCAAAACTGGCACTCCTTTTGCAAAATGGTCGGCAAGAGGAGGACAGACATGTCGATTGGTGCAGATTGGCGGCAAATATCGCCCGGTAACGGGACAAGCATTGCAAGCGGAACGGCTGGTAGCGCGTCTGCCGGATCAAGTGCGGCCAAGCAGCTTGTCGATGGTGAACCGGAAGAACGAAGCTTTTCCGAATATGTATTCGGCGATGACGGCTTTGAATTCACCGATTTCCTCGACGTAATCAATCCTTTGCAGCATATCCCCGGCGTGGGCATGATTTACCGCAGCATCACCGGCGACGAGCTGGGGAATGGTGCGCGGGTTGTCGGCGGAGGTTTGTTTGGCGGTATTTTCGGTCTGGCCGGTGCAGCCGTTGATGCGGTTGTCGATCTGACGACCGGTGAGGATACCGGTTCGCACATCATGGCAATGTTCGAGGACGACCAAGCCCCGGCAGACCTGCCTGTGATGGCGGGTGCATCCGGCGCCGGTGTCGCCGCCGGTGGTGCAGGCGATCTTGTTCTGCCATGGGCGGCTGGTGATACATCAATGGCGGGTATCAATGGCCTGCCGGTTGATCCGGCCGAACAGGCAACGATTACCAATGCCGCCCCGGTGGCCGGTGTTGAAACGCTGGCAATGAACGGCGCGTCGGCCGCGGCAGCCAAATCCGGTACGAACGCATACAATGCGGCTGATCTGGTGACGCCGTGGGGTGGCGTAGACAGTAATACTGGTACCAAACTGGTAACCGGCCCGACCACAGCGCAAACCGTGGCGCAGTCGGTTGCCCCGCAACCAGCAGCACCTTCCGATGATCCGGCAATCCAGGCTGCCCAGCGCCTTTTGGCGCAGGCAGGCGATGATGTTGCTGGCACGAATATCAATGCACAGGATGCCGATCCGGCCGAACTGGCCGTGGCGATAGCCCGTGCCGGACAGACCGATATCGCATCAAACATGACCATGCGGGCTGCAGAAGACAGCCGTAATGGTCATCAGGGCATGATCCAGCGCGCTTCCTTTAACAGCGATAATGGCGATACGGTCTGGGCACGTGCACAAAGTTCCGGACGTCTGAGCCGTGGTCCTTCTCAATTTGGTGTGTCCCCGGAAATTGCCGCGCGCGACGCAAAATATGCCAAGCTTAATCAGGATGACGTGACCAAACAGGCGGCCTCGCAGATGCCCAATACAGGACTATCAGCACAGCAGGGGCAACAAGGCCCGTTGAGTGCTGCGGAAATGGCGGCACGCTTTAATGCGGCCCTTAGCCGTGACCGCGCGCAGACGATGGCAAATGATGCTGTTGCGTCGACCAATGCAGTTGCGCAGGATAAACCCACGGTTAGCAATCAGGCCAACCGCAATGATGGCGCTATCAATACCCGGGAAGTTGCGCGCAACGATAGTGCAGCCGAGGTCGAAACCGTCCATCCCCTGATGGAGCAGGCGCAAACCCATGTGCAGAATGACGAGCCGGTCGGTGTCTGGTTCAGCCAGACCATGATGGACGGATTGAAAAAATATCAGGCAATGCAGCAAAGCCGCCAGCAGCCTGTGGGCAATTCGATCTGATCATCAGATCTCGAGGCATAAAAAACCGGCAATCATATGACTGCCGGTTTTTGTTTTGATTTGGCAATAAAATCCTAGCTGTTCAGGAAACCAACGATTTCCTTGACCTCTTTGAGGATCGGCTGGGCAATTGCATTGGCACGTTCTGCACCCTTTGCCAGAACCGCGTCGATATAGGCGTTATCGGCCTTAAGACGTGCCATTTCTTCGGTGATCGGTGCCAGTTTTTCGACAACGACATCGGTCAGAGCCTGCTTGAAGCCCGAGAATTGGGTTCCACCATGTTCGGCCAAAACGTCAGCGACATTTGCATCGGTCAAGGCCGCATAGATGGTGATCAGATTCTTGGCTTCGGGGCGGCCTTCAAGACCGGCGGCTTCGCTTGGCAGCGGTTCCGGATCGGTTTTGGCCTTGCGGATTTTCTTGGCCAGCGTATCGGCATCATCCGTCATGTTAATGCGCGACATGTCCGATGCATCCGATTTCGACATCTTTTTCGAACCGTCACGCAGCGACATCACGCGCGTTGCCGGACCAAGGATCAGCGGATCCGGCTGGGGGAAAAAATCGACACCGAAATCGTTGTTGAATTTGATCGCGATGTCGCGGGTCAGTTCAAGATGCTGCTTCTGGTCTTCGCCAACCGGTACATGGGTGGCTTTGTAAGCCAGAATGTCGGCTGCCATCAGACTCGGATAGGCATAAAGACCAAGTGATGCGTTTTCACGATTCTTGCCAGCCTTTTCCTTGAACTGGGTCATGCGATTGAGCCAGCCGATGCGCGCGACACAGTTGAAAATCCAAGCCAGTTCAGCATGGGCCGAAACCTGACTTTGATTGAACAGGACATGTTTTTCCGGATTGATGCCAGATGCGATCATACTGGCAGCAAGTTCACGGATATTGGAACGCAGTTCATTGGGCTCTTGCCAGACGGTGATGGCATGAAGGTCAACGACGCAGAAGATGCATTCGAAATCCTTCTGAAGGGTGACCCAGTTGCGGATCGCGCCAAGATAGTTGCCAAGATGAAGATTACCGGTGGGCTGAGCACCTGAAAAAACACGTTCCATAACGATGTCGTCCATTTCCAAAAAATATGTTGAGTGACCTGCATGCTCCGCCAGGTTTTGGACACCCGCCGGCGGACGAGCCTGCAAATCTTCGGGCGGGAGTTAAGCCGCCGGACCGGATTTGGTCAAGCGGCTTGTCCCGAAATGACCGAAATAACATGCAATATCCGTACTCAGACGGTTTTGCCGCGTTTCAGCGTGGTCTTGAGTTCGGAAAAACTGGTGGCACCGCAAAGCTGGGCGGTAATGGCGTAAACCAGTAATCCGCCACAGACCAGACCGGCCATGGTGATGATGCGCGTGATCGACAGAGCATCATTCTGCCAAAGCCAGGTGATGGCAAACCATAGCGCCACCCCCATCAATACCGATGATAGCAGGATGCGCGGAACGCGGCGTTTGAGTCGGTCGTCAAAAACAAGATCGCCGCGTTTGTGCAAAATCCATCCCAGTGACAGGGCATTGATCCAGACCGAAGTCGAGGTCGCGGCTGCGATGCCAAGATGGCCAAATGCCGGCATCAGGGCGACAATCAGCACGATATTGATCACCATGGCGGTAATGCCGATGCGGATCGGGGTTTTGGTGTCTTCGCGTGCGAAAAAGCCGGGGGCCAGAACTTTGACCAGAACCGACGCCGGCAGGCCAAAGGCAAAAATGGTCAGGGCCATTCCGGTCATCAGTGTTTCACTGGTGCCAAAGGCGCCGCGCTCAAACAGGACATTGATAATCGGAATCCCCATCACACCAAGTGCGACGGCAGAAGGCAGCGTCAGCAGCAAGGCGATTTCGATACCGCGATTCTGGCTATACATTGCGATTTTCGGGTCTGAACCCTGAAGCTGGCGCGACAGGGTAGGCAGCAGGGCAGTGCCAATTGCAATGCCTATAACGCCAAGCGGTAATTGATGGACGCGGTCAGCGTAGTAAAGCCAGGATACCGCACCATCCGAAACAAGAGATGCCAGCATGGTATCAATCAGAAGGTTCAACTGATAGACGCCTGCACCGATCATGCCCGGGATCATTCGTTTGCCCAGCAGTTTCACGCGGTCATCAATTTTGGGCAATTGCCATTTAATGGCAAAACCGGCGCGCTTGCAGGCAATCACCAGACAGATGAACTGAGCGACACCGGCAATCGCAACCCCCCATGACAGGGCATGGGCCGGGGTTTCGGTCATGGGTGTCAGCCCCAGAAGGGCTCCAATCAGACAGATATTAAGGATGATCGGGGCACCAGCGGCAGCGGCGTAGCGGTGCAGGGTGTTTAGAACCCCTGACATCAGTGCAACAGCCGAAATGAACGCGAGATAGGGGAAGGTGATGCGCGACAGTTCGACGGCAAGGGCGAATTTTTCCGGGTCTTCGGCAAAGCCTGGTGCAAAAACATGCATCGCCCAGGGCATGGTGATTTCGATGATCGCGACCAGAAATCCGGTAATCAGGATCAGCATCGACATGGCGCGTGCGGCAAATTCGCGCGCAATATCAATGCCGCGTTTTTCGATATCACCGGCCAGTAAGGGCACAAAGGCAGCGTTAAATGCGCCTTCGCCAAACAGGCGGCGAAACAGGTTGGGGAATTTGAACGCAACAAAAAAGGCATCTGCTATGCCACCAGCACCGAGCATCGCGGCAATCATGATGTCACGGGCAAAGCCCAGAAGACGCGAGATCAGGGTAAAACCACTGACCGTGGCAATGGAACGTACAAGCGACATTCGCGATCAAATCCGAATTAGATTATGAACCAGAGTATGTTTTTATGGCAGCAAAGATGCAGCCAGCTCGGCAGGTATGAAATCTGCCAGTCGAAAGTGAATAACTCGTAATGACGGCGGATTGGCGGTGGTTAAAGCTGGATTATTTCTATGCACAATGACGTCCGAACGTTGAACTTTTGTGAAATGGCGCGTGTTTTTGTAAAAAATTCAGCTGGTTGTGATAGCCGTCACAGAAAACATGTCCCATTCCTCATACATTGCATCTCGCTGAGGATTCGTTGGGACGCGAGCCTCGCTATTCTGACCGGACGAGGGATAAAGGCGCTCCACCTCAACCTGCTGCACTCCGAGGAATATGATGTTACGGGACAACAGGCCATAACATCAGGTTTCAGGACCGACCAGCCCTCGTCCGTTCAAACTTCCGATACAAAACAGAATTCGATCATGGTGCTTGCGCCATTGAACACGGATCCCCGCCGGGGCGATTTGGCGTTTGGCCAATCACAGGGGCGGGGATTTTGTGTTTTCGGGATCGTGTTCAGCCGTTTTCCAATGTCTGTGTCAGGGTTTCCTTGACCTGCAGAAACTTGGTGCGGCTGTCAATTTTCAAACCAAACACATCCTTGACGTAGAAAACGTCAACCGCGCGTTCGCCAAAGGTTGAAATACGGGCTGAAGCGATTTGCAGCGACAAATCGCGCAACGTGCGGGTGACATCGTAAAGCAGACCTTGCCGGTCACGCGCGGTGATTTCGATCACGGTGTGGGTGCGGCTGGCCTTGTTGTCGATGATGACGTTTGGCTCGACCTTGAAGACTGCCGTGCGGTGCTTGTTATCCTTGATCTGGCGGCGTTCGATTTCCTGACTGGGACGCAGACGACCCGAAATCACCTGTTCAAGCGTTTCGCGCAGTTTTTCTAGCTTGGCTTTGTCGTTAAATGCCTCGCCATTGGTATCCTGGATAAAGAAGGTATCAAGTGCCATGCCATCGGCAAGGGTCAGGATTTTGGCATCGACAACGTTGGCCCCGCAAAGCGCCATCGACCCGGCAATCTGGGAAAACAGGCCAGGATGGTCGGTGGTGTGAACAATAATTTCGGTGGCGTCGATGTCGGTTTCGATACGCATATCGACGGTGATGTCCGCCCCGCTTGCTTTGGCATCACGGGTCAGATGGGCATGACGCACATGGGTTTCGGTATCAAAACTGAGCCAGTAGGAAGGATAGCCGCGATCGATGAAATCCTCGACATCCTGTGCTGACCAGTCAGAACCGGGTGCGGTAAGGGCATCACGCAATTCCTGCTGGGCGCGCGCGACGCGCGAATCGCGACTGTCGGCATTCAGGCCGCCCGAAAGCAGATCATTGGTGGCATAGAAAAGTTCGCGTAGGAGCGTCGCTTTCCACCCATTCCAGACATTCGGACCTACTGCTCGGATATCGGCAACCGTGAGGCACAGCAACAAACGCAACCGTTCCTGTGACTGGACCAGATCGGCAAAGGCGCGAATGGTAGTCGGATCGTTCAGATCGCGCTTGAATGCGGTCAGGCTCATCCACAGATGGGCCTTAACCAGCCATGCGACGGTTTCGGTATCAGCAGGCGACAGACCAAGACGCGGGCAAAGCTTTTCGGCGACTTCGGCACCGAGTTCGGAATGATCACCGCCCCGGCCTTTGGCTATATCATGGAGTAATACCGCGACATAAAGTACGCGACGTGAAATCACCTTTTCCATGATGCGGGTTGCAACCGGGGCTTCTTCGGCCAGCTCGCCACGTTCGATCTGGTTCAATATGCCAATCGCACGGATGGTATGCTCGTCCACCGTATAGGTGTGGTACATGTCATATTGCATCTGGGCAACGACACGACCGAAATCCGGGATGAAGCGGCCCAGCAATCCAGCCTCGTTCATTTTGCGAAGCGGGATATCCGGGGTATCGCGGTGGGTGAGGATTTCAAGGAAAACTTCGTTCGCCGCCGGATCCTTTTGCAGTTTGTGATCAACCAGTTTCAGACTTTGCGTCACCCATCGCAGTGTTTCGGGGTGAATGCCAACCCCGTTCTGATGGGCGACAAGAAACAGGCGCAAAATCTGTATCGGATCATTTTGAAGGGTTTCAAGGCTATCGACCGTCAGGCGATCATTGCGTAGCTGAAAACCGTCGACTTCCTTGCTGCCAAAGAAGCGGGCGGGGAAGCGAATCAGGGGTTTGCGTTGATGACGTTCTTCCAGGGCAGCACAGAAGATGCGGGTCAGGTTGCCGACATGCTTCACCATCAGATAATAGTGTTTCATGAAGCGTTCGACGCCTGACGCGCCGGCATGATCGGTATAGCCAAGCTTATCGGCAATATCGCGCTGCATATCAAATGTCAGGCGGTCTTCTTCACGCCCGGTCAGGTAGTGCAGCCAGCAGCGCACCGACCACAGGAAGTTTTGTGCTTTCAGAAATCCTTGTGCTTCCTTGCGAGTCAGCACCTTGAGGTCGACCAGTTCAAGCGGGTTGCTGACGCGGTAAAGGTATTTGCCAATCCAGAACAGTGTATGAAGATCGCGAAGGCCACCCTTCCCATCCTTGACATTGGGTTCAACGACATAACGTGAGTCACCCATGCGGATATGGCGTTCATCGCGCTCGTTCAGTTTGCCTTCGATGAATTCAAGCCCGGTGCCCTTGACCAGTTCTTCCATGAATCGGGTACGGAAGGTTTTATAGACATCCTCATCCGCCCACACAAACCGGCTTTCAAGCAGGTTTGTGCGGATGGTGATGTCCTGTTTGCCCATGCGCAGGCAATCATCGATGGAACGGGTGGCATGACCGACCTTAAGCCCCAGATCCCAAAGCATATAAAGGATGTATTCGACAACCTGTTCGCCATGCGCGGTCTGTTTGTAGGGAAACAGAAACAGGATATCGACATCGGATTGCGGCGCCATGTCGCCACGACCGTAACCGCCAACTGCGACAACCGCCATGCGTTGTTCATTGGTTGGATTGTGTAGCGGATAGACGAATTTCAGGGCGAAATCGTGGATCAAACGCACGATCTGATCGATCAGGAAGCTGTTGGAGAAGACCGCGTCCTGCCCGGAATTCGTTTCTTCGAAGCGGGCACGAATGACCTTACGGCCTTCTTCAAGAACGGTTTTGAGGCGTTTGAGGATTTCCGCACGCTGTTTGAAGGATGTCAGCTCTGCATTGGCAGCGATGGACTCAAGCTCGGCAAAGATTTTGCGGCGGTCGATGATTTCGCGCTGTTTCTTGATTCTATACGTCACTTGAAGCGGTTTCCTTGGGTCGGGTCTGGTTTGGCCAGTTAGATCTTAATAGGCAGGTTGCCCTTTGGGCATGTCCCAATGCATATGGCATGCCGTATTGCCAATGCCAGTCGCAAGCGGCCCTCCAGAGAGTGTAGCATCAAAAAGCAAACAGACACTTGCCTGATATAAGGGCAAAGTGCCTGCTTTTAATGCGATGACCGACCGTTATTTTTCGGGCGACCCGAATTCAATCACGCATGGCACGCAAACGATATAGCGCGTCAAGGGCTTCGCGCGGGGTCATGTTGTCGGGATCGATTTCACCCACCGCGTCCAGAAGAGCCTTCTGTACCGGCGATAATGCCGGGGTTTTGGCTTTTTCTTCCTGTTTGACCTGCTCAATCGCGGCAGCAAAAAGCGGCAGATCGTCAGCTAGTTTTGAAACGGCACCGCCCTGTTCGCCCTTTTCAAGGGTCTTAAGCACCTGTTCGGCGCGTTTGATTACCGGTTTGGGCAGGCCAGCAAGCTGGGCGACATGAATGCCATAAGACCGATCCGCGCTGCCCGCGCCAACTTCGTGCAGGAAGACGACTTCGCCCTGCCATTCCTTGATCAGCATTGTGTGACAGGACAGATGGGCGAGCTTGGCGGCAAGGGCTGTCAGTTCATGATAGTGAGTTGCGAAAAGGCCGCGACATTTATTGACCTCATGCAGGTTTTCGACAACCGCCCAGGCAATAGACAGACCATCAAATGTTGCCGTGCCGCGCCCGATTTCATCAAGGATCACCAGCGAACGATCGGATGCCTGATTAAGGATGGCGGCAGTTTCGACCATTTCAACCATGAAGGTCGAACGGCCACGCGCCAGATCATCCGCTGCCCCGACGCGCGAAAACAGCCGGTCAATCACACCGATATGGGCGGTTTCAGCGGGCACAAAGGCACCGATTTGGGCCAGAACCGCGATCAGGGCATTCTGGCGCAGGAAAGTCGATTTACCGGCCATGTTAGGGCCAGTGATCAGCCACAGGCTTTGTTCGCCTTCCAGGTGGCAGTCATTGGCGACAAATGGACTGTCGCCATTTTCGCGCAGGGCGGCTTCCACCACCGGATGGCGACCTCCACGGATATCAAAGGCAAGGCTGTCATCAATGGTCGGGCGGATGCATCCCTGATCACGCGCCAGTTCGGCCAAGGCGGCCGACACATCAAGTCCGGCCAGCGCCTGCGCGCAGCGGGCAATGGCATCGGCATGTTCAAGAACATTTGCGACCAGTGTGTCAAACAGCTCAAGTTCAAGAGCAAGCGCCTGATCCCCGGCCTTGGAAACCTTGCTTTCGAGTTCGGACAGTTCGACCGTGGTGAAACGGACCGCATTGGCCATGGTCTGGCGATGAATAAATTCATCGATTTCCATCATCCGGTCAGCCTGTTTGGCCGGTACTTCGATGAAGTAGCCAAGAACGTTGTTGTGTTTGACCTTAAGGCTGGTGATGGCCGTTTGTTCGGTATATCGGGCTTGAAGATTGGCGATCAGCTTTTTGCTTTCGCTTGAAAGCATGCGCAATTCGTCAAGCGGTGGGTGATAGCCGCCCGCTATAAAGCCGCCGTCACGTGCCAGCAGCGGCAGATTTTCGCTAAGTGATCGGCGCAGCAAATCAACCAGATCGCCATGATGGCCCATATCGGTCAGGTGATCGACAAGGGCCGCGGGTTGGGCCGTCAGCCCGTTATTGCCACCATCGGGTTTGTGCAGAAGGTTGCCAATCGCAAAGGCGCAGGCCAGACCATCACGCATCGCAGCAAGATCGCGCGGGCCGCCACGACCAACTGACAGACGTGACAATGCACGTTCGATATCCGGGCATTCGCCAAGGGCAGCGCGCAGATCGGACCGCAGGACATCGCGATCATGGAAATAGGAAACCAGATCAAGTCGTTTGTTGATTGCGCTGGCGTCGGTCAGTGGTGCGGACAGGCGGGCGGCCAGCAACCGCGCGCCGGCACCCGTCCGGGTCCGGTCGATGACCGAAAGAAGCGATCCTTTGCGTTCGCCTGATTGGGTCTGGGTCAGTTCCAGCGACCGCCGGGTGGCGGCATCGATTTCCATCGCGGCACCCGCAGCCATGCGTTGCGGCGGGGAAAGGCGCGGCATCTGGCCTTTCTGGGTCAGATCGACATAATCGATCAGGGCACCGGCAGCGGAAAGTTCGACAACTTCAAAGCCGCCGAATGCATCAAGTGCGGCGACTTCGTAAAGTTTCTTCAGGCGTAACTGGGCATTTTCGGCATCAAAGCGCGATGCGGGCTGCGGGGTAATGATATTTTTATATTCAGCATAGATATCGAACATTTCCGAACGGTTCAGAAGTTTGTCCGATATCAGGAGTTCACCTGCATCAAGACGTGCCAGTGCAGCCGGAAGCCCTCCCATATCGCAGGGTTGAACGAAAAAATCGCCAGTCGACATATCAAGCCACGCCAGACCGACTTTACCGCGGACCTCAGATACAGCGGCCAGATAGTTATGGCGTCGCGCATCCAGAAGACTGTCTTCGGTAAGGGTACCAGGCGTGATCAAACGAACGACACCGCGTTTGACAACGGATTTGGTACCGCGTTTTTTAGCTTCGGCCGGGTCTTCCATCTGTTCGCAAACAGCCACACGGAAACCTTTGCGGATTAGACGCTGCAAATAGGTTTCGTGACTGTGGACCGGAACACCGGCCATGGGAATTTCGTTACCTTGGTGCTTGCCGCGTTTTGTCAGTGCGATATCGAGCGCCTCGGCTGCCTTCACTGCATCGTCGAAGAATAGCTCGTAAAAGTCGCCCATCCGGTAAAACAGAAGGCAGTCCTGATACTGTTCCTTGATTTCGAGGAACTGCATCATCATCGGGGTCGCACCTTCAGTATCGAACGAAAGTGGGACGGTTTTGGTATCGGAAGGATCGGCAATATTGTTCATGACGAGTGTGATAGCAAACCCTGAAGGCATTGACGAGGGGATGAAACGGCCCTGTAGCCGTTTTTGACCTATGCCATTGCAATGCCTGATTTTCTGTAAAATATGTTAAGATACGCAGGCAGCAAAGCAGCGCGATCATCGCTGATTTGCCGTCCTTTGACCAGTGACCAAGGAGACTAAGAAGATGGCAGCAGACCAAGCGACCCGTCAGGCACCGGAACTGGTTGGATTGTTCGAGACAAAAGACAGCTTTGATGCCGCGGTTCGGGAATTGCGCGATAGCGGATTTTCGCGCACGGATCTGTCGGTTTTAAGTTCCCATGAATCGATCGATGTTGCCGGGGCGGATGGTCGGTCCTGGTCCGATGTGCTGACCGCACTGGTCGGTGAAGCAAAATACGAGGTGCCTTTGGTGGCATCGGGGGCCATTGCCCTGTTTGGTGGGGCGGCAACCGCGCCGGTGGCACTTGCGATTGGTGCCGGTGTGGGCGCAGTAGCACTGCGAGAATTTATCGAAGAAGTGACATCCACTCCGCATACCGAGGATTTCGCACGTGCGATCAATGCCGGTTCTGTGATCCTTTGGGTGAGGATTGATCCCGACAAGGACGATGCAGAAGCCAAGGCGACCGCAATCCTGAAAAAGCATGGTGCGGAAAATATCCACCTGCATCAGGGATAGTCCATTGTTCTATCGTGCATATCAGGCTTCTTTATTGTAACAGCTATCGTTTGGTGAAACGTCAAAGGCGATCATGAATGATCGCCTTTTTCATGTCCGGTTAGCATATGATGCGCTGCAACATACGGAAAATGCTACGTAATTTTGCGGTTGCCGTTAACGTCGCCTTTGACCCGGGGCCAGAAGCCTGATTTATTGAGCGGTCCAGCATGACGGCTCCACACCTGATTGCCGAGTTAAAGTTTACAGGTTCTCACCGCTTTCCAACCCACCACGCAAGCGTCAGTGAAAATATATGTCAGATTCAGAAATCAAGGTTCGTGACCGTGAAGCGCTGCTGTTTCATTCAAGTGGCCGCCCCGGAAAAATCGAAATCACTCCGTCGAAGCCGCTGACCACACAGCGCGATCTTTCACTTGCCTATTCACCAGGTGTGGCGGTGCCATGCCTGGAAATTGCCAAGAATCCTGCGACGGCCTATGACTATACGTCCAAGGGCAATATCGTTGCCGTGATCTCAAACGGTACGGCCGTTCTGGGACTTGGCAATCTGGGTGCGCTGGCATCCAAGCCGGTAATGGAAGGCAAGGCGGTCCTGTTCAAGCGTTTTGCCGATGTTGACGGTTTTGACCTGGAGGTATCTACCGAAGACGTCGACGAGTTCGTCAATTGCGTGCGCTTCCTTGGCGCGTCGTTTGGCGGGATCAACCTTGAAGACATCAAGGCCCCGGAATGCTTCATCATCGAGCAACGCCTGCGCGAACTGATGGATATTCCGGTCTTCCATGATGACCAGCATGGTACAGCAATTATTGCCGCATCCGGTCTGATCAATGCATGCGACCTAACCGGGCGCAAGCTTGAAGACATCAAGTTGGTCATCAACGGTGCGGGTGCTGCGGCCATCGCATGTTGCGAACTGGTCAAAAGCATGGGTGTCTCGCCCGACAATGTCATCATGTGTGATTCGCGCGGGGTTATCTATAAAGGCCGTGAAGACGGCATGAACCAGTGGAAATCGGCGCACGCGGCCGAAACAGATGCCCGCACGTTGGAAGAAGCGATGGACGGGGCGGATGCGTTCTTTGGCCTGTCGGTCAAGGGCGCGGTTACCGCAGCCATGGTCAAAAGCATGGCCAAACAGCCGATCATCTTTGCCATGGCAAACCCGGACCCGGAAATCAGCCCGGAAGAAGTCGCCGCGATCCGCAATGACGCGATCTGTGCCACCGGGCGTTCGGACTATGCCAACCAGATCAACAACGTACTTGGCTTCCCCTATATTTTCCGCGGGGCGCTTGACGTCCAGGCATCCACGATCAACGAGGAAATGAAGATTGCCGCGGCCCACGCGGTGGCGTCGCTGGCGCGTGAAGATGTTCCTGACGAGGTTGCGGCGGCTTATTCCGGTCGTCGTCTGCAATATGGTCCGGAATATATCATTCCGGCACCGTTTGACCCGCGTCTGATCATTGCGGTGCCCAAGGCCGTTGCGCAAGCCGCGATGGATAGCGGTGTGGCACGTCGCCCGATCATCGATATGGCCGAATATGAAAATCAGCTGCGCGGGCGCCTTGACCCGACTGCGGCACATCTGCAGCTGATTTCCGACTATGTAAGGGCGCATCCGAAACGTATCGCTTTTGCCGAGGGCGAAGAAGAAACGGTTATTCGTGCAGCGGTGGCGTATCGCAATTCCGGTTATGGTACCCCGATCCTGATCGGGCGTGAGGACCGAATCGCGGAATCGGCCAAATCGCTTGGTATTGAAAGCCTTGAGGGCGTTGAAATCAGCAATGCGGCACTTTCGCACAAGAACAAGGAATATGCCGAGTTCCTGTATGGCCGCCTGCAACGTAAAGGTTTCCTGTGGCGTGATTGCCAGCGCATGGTCAACCAGAAGCGCAACGTCTTTGCCGCTGTTATGGTGGCAAAAGGCGATGCGGACGGCCTGATTACCGGATTGACGCGCAACTTCCATCGCAGCTTTACCGATATCAGTTCGGTAATTGATGCCAAGCCGGGTGAAATCCCGATGGGTCTTTCGATTGCAATTGCCAAAGGTCGGACGGTGTTTATCGCCGATACGCGCGTGCATAACATGCCTGATGCCGAGCAGCTTGCCGAGATTGCGATCCAGGCGGCCGAGAAAGCCCGTCAGCTTGGTCACGAGCCACGCGTGGCGATGGTGTCGCATTCGACGTTTGGAAACCCCTGGAGTGCTGATACGGACCGTATCCGCGAGGCGGTTGGCATCCTTGAACGCAGCAATGTCGACTTTGAGTTCGATGGTGATATTGCGGTGGATGTGGCGCTTGATACCGAACTGTTGAAGCTTTATCCATTCTGCCGCCTTTCCGGCCCGGCCAACGTGCTTGTAATGCCGGCCCTTCATGCGGCGACAACAGCATCAAAGCTTCTAGACAAGCTCGGCGGTGGTACAGTTGTTGGTCCGGTGATGATTGGGCTCGAGAAGCCGGCACAGATCACTCAGATGGGCAGTACGGTCAACGACCTTGTCAATCTGGCTGCATTGGCCGCACACGAGGCCGAACACGGCTAAACCTCAGCAAAACAATATTTTTGAAATGGCGGAATTGCGGATGCAATCTCCGCCATTTTACTTTAAGAGGCCGTTATATAACAAAAAAACAACCGTTAATCGTGGGAACGAGACGTTGGAATTTATATGCAGATGGCGCATCGGATTTTGTGCCGTTCTATTGATGCTGGTTGCTTGCAATGAATCCGGGCCATTGCCGGAGATCGTTACAGCCAGCTTGAAAGAGTCGCATGAAGAAACCCTGATCGGGTTAGTATCGCATCTTGAAGATGTCACGATTTCGGGGATCGAACCGGTTGCCGGTGATCGCAGTCGGGTATCGGTTCGGTATGAACTTGTGTTTGACATGGATTTCTCCCGAGCCATCCGCGTATTGGCCGATCCGGGTTCGGTTTCCGGGGGTGAACGCGAACGGTTTCGGGATCATCTTGGTATTATTGGAACTGTCGAATTGACAGGGCTAACCAGTCTTTATGGTGAATTTGAAAAAGGTCAGCGCTTTAACGTGGTCCGCGAGATCGATTTCGTTAAGATAAAAGGGAAATGGGTTGGGCAACCCTGACGATTGATACTGGTTCGTTACCGGCATATTGACCCGATTTCTGCCACATCGGACTGTAATAGGTCAGCGCCATAAACCGCATTCAGGTATAAGGAACTTATAGATGCAGCGCATCAACCGTTTTTTTGCATTTTTCCTGATTTTGCCGTCGCTGGCGATATTGTCTGCCTGTGATGATGCGACGACGGAAGGGCCAACCGGGGATGAAATCACCACAGCAGTGATCGAACGGTTTCGTGATGATCCGTATGCCAAAGTCGGCCACGTTGAAAATGTGATCAAGACCAACAGCATCAGAGAAGCAAATGATGAAACGACCGTCATGGTGCGTTACGAGCTGGTATTTGATCGTTCGATTGCCGATTTCGCAGATGATGTGACGGAAAGGGGTAAGTCGGCTGGTGATCTTGATACGGTTGGCAATACGGTCAGCGAGGCGATCGACCTCGTGAAGACCAAGATGCTGGCCCTGAAGGAAGGCGATTTCAAAGCCGGTGACCGACGTATCGTCGAAAGTGAAATCAGGCTGGTCAAATCCGAGAAGGGCTGGATTTACAGGCCTTAAATCCGCAATATCCTTCGTCAAATAAAGAAGGGACCGGCTTATGCGCGGCCCCTTCTTTCGTACATGGTCCGCGCAATCAGTCTGACAGCAGAGCCAAGACATTTGGCGGTGGCGGAATGTCACCGGATGCAAACCCGATCCCGTCAAATGCCTCCAGACTGTTTACGCGCATGATCGCATGCAGCGAGTCGACATATTCTGCACCGCGCTCGGAATATTTGGTCAGGGTATCTGCGAGGTCCCAACCAAGCACCACTTCACCACCTTCGCGAAGCTTGGCGCGCTCGGCCCGCAATTCGGCATATGCCGGATGCGAGTTGATGTTGCGTGCATAGGCACGAACACTATCGATCAGGCTGTTGAACGACTTGATCACATGGGTTTTGCCTTCAGCACGGTCCTCGGGAACGATGCCTTCTTCATCCCAGGCCCACTGACCGAACAGGGCATTGCCCTTACGCACGAACCGGGAGGTGCCCCAGCCGCTTTCTTCCGCTGATTGTGCAAGCATCAGCGAGGGCGGAATGATATCGATGCGCTCCAGCAGTGCGGTCACACCACCGTCGGTTACGCGATAGCGTTTAAGCATCTGGTCAACCCATTCTTTTTCAGCCGAGCTGATCGGGTCACCGGAATATTTCTTGCTCTGGATGGCCATCAGGCGTTCGCGACGTGCCATGATTTCCTCGTTCACACGCAGAGAAAGAGGCAACATGATACGCAGGAAAATCTGCTTGCGTTCGTCAACCGATGCCAAATCCCGCAGGCCTTTCGGGACGCGTTTGATATAGACGCGCGGAATTTCCTGTACACCCGACAGGCTGTAACCGATGCTTTGATAATACTGGTTAAGCGCGATCACTTCCGGATCGCGGCGGTAGAGCGATTTGACGTTTTTCTTTTCCGGTGCAACGGTGGTTGCAGCCACTTCATCAAAGCTCATTCCTTTTGGGGGCGGTGTCACATCCCATCCGCCAATAATACCAACATACAGTAATCCTACTGCTCCAAACACTGAAGCAAGCGCAATTTTACGGTAACTGCCTTCTTTTGCGCTATTCATTATGTTTCTCCAGATCAGTAAAACTGTCGGTTCAAAAGAGCCGTTATCTATGCCCGTCCGCAGGTTTAATCGCAACCTGCAATATCACAAAGGTTAATTTTCCCTTAACCACGTTTGCGTTGGGCGCGGAATGACAACGCCCGGCATCGCGTTTTGTGCGTGCCGGGCGGGAAAAATTTTTGCGAATCGGGAAATCAGTCAGCCATGACTGGTTCAACGGCCTGAACTTCAGGCACGTAATAACGTAGCATGTTTTCGATACCCATTTTCAGCGTCGCGGTGCTGCTGGGGCAACCGGAACATGCGCCATGCATTTCAAGGAAGACAACGCCATCTTCGAACTTGTGGAAGACGATATCGCCACCATCCTGTGCCACGGCCGGGCGCACACGGGTATCAAGCAGTTCCTTGATCTGACTGACCAGTTCATCGTCGCCATCGGACGCAGTGCTTGCACCTGTGGCCGCCCCGGAATTCTGATCCAGAACTGGCTGTCCCGAGGTGTAATGCTCCATGATACCGCCAAGGATTTGTGGCTTCAGCGTCTGCCAGTCCTTGGCATCATCCTTGGTAATGGTGATGAAATCACCACCCAGAAACACCCCGGTGATGCCTTCAACTTCAAACAGCTTTCGGGCCAGCGGTGATTTCACATCAGCATCGGTTACCGTGAAGTTGGCGGTGCCCTGACGGCCCATGACATCCTCGCCGGGCAGGAATTTCAGTGTCGCCGGGTTCGGTGTCGGTTCGGTTTGAATGAACATGTCGGCTTGTCCTCTCACTCTGGGTGCCGGGGCAAAACCTGCCCGCACGGCGTTCCCTATTTCATCTGGTTAGGCCCTAAATGGGGCAAAAACAGGAAAAGATCAAGTCTGAGCGCGCAACTCAGGTATTCGTGATCTGCTACCCGATGTTAGGGAGCCAGTTTTATCGCTGCAGGATAGAGCTGATTTCACGCATCTGGGTGCGGGCGCGAAGCAGGTAAAAGCCAAGCCCGGCCAGATGATTGGGAAAAATAATGCCATCAGCCGAACCGTTGACGACTACCAGCGGATCAAGTGCGGCAGCAGCCTGAAGCGATCCGATCATTTCTGCCCAAGCTGGCGCAACCTGACGTTCATTGATGACCTGTTCGAAATCCGTGCCCAGATCACGCAGGATCAGGCTGTAAGCGTAAAGACGCCCCTTGGTGGCGTAGAATACGTCATCTGCCGTGCGATCAAACAATGACGGGTCTTCGACCTTGTCATCAATCAGGGCCGAGGCGGACCCAAGGTCATTGGCAAAACGATTCAGGGTTTCCTGCAAATTGTCGGCACGGCGTTCAAAAACGGCCTGACCGTCTTCCAGGCGCTGGTTGTAACGGTCAAGTGCGGCAATTGCCTGACGGTATTGCTGTTCGGAGGTAACCCCTGGTAATAGGGATATGCTGGGATCAAAAACCCATTTGTCGCCGCGGAATTTCAGGAGCCCAGCGGCATCATCCAGATCCGGATCGACCTGACTGGACCCGCGAGTCCGACCGATCTGATCGGACAGCTCAATGGCAAAGCGCGACAGGGCATAGACAATACCGGTCTGAAAGTTCGGCATGTTATCCAATGCGGCACTTGGCAGGAAAAAGGGATCGTTTGCCGTCCAGCGGTTCTGATTGATTTCCCGATTAATCAGGGCGGACGCGGTGCTGACCGAATGACTGCCACCCTGATAGTTACCTGTGAAATCAGGATTATCATCGATCTTGTGCACGATGGCCATGCCGACCGGATAATAAACGACAGCAACCAATACAAGAACAGCAAGGCCACGCAGCCAGAACTTGCGCGATCCGAAAACACTTCTCATGCGTGCTCCGAAGCCGGAAATGCCGTCTTTTTTGTAGAGATAATCGTCTTCAATCATGATCCGTCCCGGTCAATGTCTTACCGCATGAAACTAGGGTGTCATTGCCGTGACGGCAAGTCCATGATTTTACATATCGATCCGGATATAGCTTTCTGCGGTGCACATCGACAACACGGTTTCGAGATCGTGTTCTGATAGGGCGATGCAGCCCTCGGTACCGCTGTAGTCCGGTCGGGCAATATGCATGAAGATTGCTGAACCCTTGCCGGGGACAGGTGGATTGTCATTGTGCCCAAGCACGACAATGATGTTGTAAAGCCCGTCTTCACGAAACAGCTTTTCGTGGCTGGCATCAAACGGCAGCTTTACAGGTCGGTTGTAATCGGGATGGGCTGGATCATCGCACCAGCCGTCTGAAAAGGAAATCGTCGTTACCGGAAGATCGGTGTGTGGGCAGGGCCGACGATCCGAACGATACATGACATAATGCAACCGCCAGATTCCTGCTGGAGTTTTGCCGTCTCCTTCAGTCTTGGCATCGGAAGATACCATGCCCTTTTTCCCAAGCGCACAGCGAAATTCCCTATCTTCAAAGTGGAGCAATCCATCTGTCGAGACAATCATTTCGACAGGTTCGAACGGGGTAGTGAGTAGCAGGTTACTGTGCATCGGTTCGAAACTCTAAATCCCGGATACATTACGTATTGATGTCAGGGCGCTTTGGAGAAAATCGTGGGAAGATGCTGAAAAACAACAAAGGTAAATTTGTGGCAACGCAGTCTCAGCGGCAATCAGGTCACGCAAGGTTGATACGGTAATATTTGCAGCCAGATCCTCGGGGTAGCCGAAAACACCTGTGGAAATGGCGGGAAAGGCAATGGATCGCAGCCCGTTCTGCCGGGCCAGGAGAACGGAATTTCGGTAACAGGATGAGAGAAGTTCGGCCTCACTCTGATCTCCGCCGTGCCAGACAGGCCCGACTGTGTGGATCACATATTGGGCTGGAAGGTTGAATGCTGGCGTCAGACGGGCATGGCCGGTTGGACAGGGGGGCCAAGGGTTTACATGCACGCGTTAGTTCCGTCCCGGCAGCACGATGTATGGCACCACAAACACCGCCACCGGGCAAAAGAACCTCGTTCGCAGCATTTACGATGGCATCGACTTCAAGGCCGGTAATATCGGCTTCAACGATATGTATCGTAGCGGATGGAGTTCGATATGATCGCTTGTCAGAAGACATAGACACAGAACAAATCCTTTGCCGGATAGATCCCCCAACCAATTGAGATTATGTATTTTTTTGGTTTCATGTCAAAATAACGCCGCCCCGCACCGGAAGAACCGGGCGGGGCGGTAAAAGCCATTACACATCAACCGGCTTATTTGCCGAGACGCGTCACACCTTCTTCAATCAGTTTGGCTGCTTTTTCAGCGCCTTCCCAGCCGGTGACTTTAACCCATTTGCCTTTCTCAAGGTCTTTATAACGCTCGAAGAAGTGCTGAATCTGATCGCGCAGAATTTGCGGAAGATCTTCATGGGATTTGATATCGGTGTAATATGGATCGATTTTATCGTGCGGTACACAGATCAGTTTTTCATCCTGACCGGCTTCGTCTTCCATCATCAGTACGCCGATCGGACGGGCGCGGATAACCGAACCGGCGACGACAGGCTCGCGGAACATGACCATGGCATCGACCGGATCTCCGTCAAGGCCAAGAGTGTTCGGGATGAAACCGTAATTGACCGGGTAATACATCGAGGTATGCAGGAAACGGTCAACGAAGACAGCACCGGAGTCTTTGTCGACTTCGTACTTGATCGGCCCGCCCTGCGGGATTTCGATGACGACGTTAACGTCCCAAGGAACATCTTTGCCAACGGCAATCTTGCTGAGATCCATGTGGGAAAATCCCTTTCATTCTTTGATCAAATGCCCGTTTCCGGGGTGATGGCAACGCACTGACACCCGAGAAACCCTAGGGTGCGGTAAATTATGGGGCCCCTTTTATCGCGAAATCTGTGCCGTTCCAAGAGCCGGTATCGGTTCGACAGCCTTATGCGGAAGCAGCAATCGGGATGAGCGCGCTTTTTCTTGGCTGGAACCGGTGAATATCTGCTTCAAGCTCTTTGAAATAAGCACCGTTATTTGACTTGTTTGCATGTCGCTGCCCAATCGAACGTCCGTGATAAAGGTGAAGCACAGGTGAGCTGTATTCGACAGATTTCCGTCTGACTCCTGACCGGATCATGCGCAACACAAAATCGGAGTCTTCCAATCCGTGTCCTTCGTAGGCTTCGTCAAATCCACCGATTGCCAGAATGTCGTGACGAAAAGCCGCGATGTTGCAGCCTTGTGCTTTTTTCCAGCAATTTTGATGAGCCCAAAGACTCTCATCTTTTTGCGGGATTGGCATGAACTGAAAGGGGCGATTGCATTGCCCGGAAAGGCCCAGTATGAACAGAAGGGCACGAGGCCATTTATGGAATGCAAAGCGCTTTTCCATAACCAAGTTGGTGAATCGTCGCTTGAGGAAAACGCGTTTTCCTGTGACAAAACAACCTGGTTCGGCTGCTTTGCGGTGACTTGATACGAAATCGGGCATGAGGCAGCAATCACCGTCGGTAAAGACGATAATGTCACCTTCTGCGATGTTGATTGCGCCGTTGCGGACTCGTGACAGGCGATAACCGATGTCTTCCTGCCAGAAATGCTTGATTGGTACCGGAGACTTTTGCTGCAAACGGGCAATGGTTGTTGCTGTTTCCGGACCGGACCCGTCATCGGCCACGATCACCTCGAAATTGCTGTCTTTCTGGTCGATCAGCGATTGCAAAACCATTTCAAGCGCTTCGGGCCAGTTATAGGTCGAAACGATCACAGAAACCTTATGCACGTAATTCCCCCAATTACAGTAATGCATAGAACCAGTGTCCCCGGTGGTTCTTGATGCAGGAGCCAATTTTCGCTCCGTTTGGTCAATTATAAAAAAGTTGTAACTCACAAAATCGTATATCACATGAACACGTTACCAATTTGTGTTCATTCATGACTTTTCGGAGTTGTCACAATAGTAGCTCCATGCATGAGAAATCATTTCGCGTGGGTCTGCGTATCTTGGTGTCCAGTTTAACAATGATTTCGCCTTTGCCGGGTTGGCAATCAGCCTTGCCGGATCACCGGGGCGACGTGCCGTAGTAGATATCGGAAATTTGCTACCAGTCACTTCTTGGCAAAACAACAAGATGTCACTTACGGAACAACCTTTTCCAGTTCCGATATTCACGATATCAAAAAAGGAATTCGTCTGAGCGATCAGATAATCAAGAGCCCTGATATGGGCTGCTGCCAGATCATCAACATGAACGTAGTCACGAATGCAGGTTCCGTCGGGCGTGTCATAATCGCTGCCGAATATTTTTAGACCATTTCTCTGTCCGGCAGCTGCCGAGAGTGCCAACGGGATAAGATGTGTTTCAGGATTATGCCTTTCACCTGCACGGCCAGCAGGATCGGCACCGGCAGCATTGAAATAACGCAAGGCAATGGCGCGGAAGCCATATATTGAGCAAAAGTCTGCGAGCATTGTTTCGATCATCGCCTTTGAGCGACCATACGGATTTTCAGGTCGAACTGGCAGGGTCTCGTCAAGCATTTCCAGATTGGTATTGCCATATACGGCTGCGGTTGACGAAAAAACGATTTGCCAACATCCATGCTGCCGCATCGCTTCAAGCAGGTTAAGGGAGCCGGCTGTATTGACTTCGTAGAAACTGGCTGGCTCTTCCATCGAAAGGCCCGCCTCAATCAAGGCAGCCATATGAATGACCGCAGTTGGCCGGAATGTTTTGAAAGTATCATCAAGAGCGGCGCGGTCGCGAATGTCCGCGCGAACAAAGGGAATATCGTTGGCGAGTGCATCACGATGACCGTTTGACAGATTGTCTAGAACGACAGGTTGATAACCGCTTTCGCGCAATTTCAAGCAAATATGGGAACCGATATATCCGGCTCCGCCCGTTACCAGTATTTTTTCCATACAATCCGATGCTCTTTTCAATATCCCGGCGCGTTGTTTAGGTGGCATCGGGAGAAATATAAGGGAATGCTTAGGTTATTTCTTGAGCATTTTACGTTTCAGCGATGCCGTATGCGGGTTGATCAATTCGCGGATCCAGTTGGCGGTCGCGATTACAGCAGGGTCTTTTTCCCTAGCCGGGCGTATGAGTAGCCGGTACCACCAGTGCGATACGAAATCGGGGAAATTAAGCGGTACCAGTTCGCCGCGGTCAACAAAGTTGCGCGCAACGACATCAGTGCTGGCGACGATCCCCTGACCAGCGCGAGCGGCTTCGAGTGCCCAGATGTGATGGCTGAAGGTCCAGCAATCATCGAGCGAGAAGGTTGCCTGATCAAACCAGTTTGCAATCTGGGAAAATTGTTCGCTATCGCTGTCGATCAGCAGGATATCGCGTGGGCCGAGTGAACCGACATTGATATTGCAAGGATCAAGCCTGCGCTTTTCCAGCCATTCCGGCGCGGCAAAAGCATTGTAAATTTCGGGTGTGAGAAGTTCCGTGACCCAGCCATCCAGACCCGGCAAATCTTTTGGCGCGATCTGAAGCGCGATATCAATTTCCAGCGGATCGAGATCATCATCAAATTCGATTTTGCGAAACTGGACAGGGATGTCGGAGGGCATGCGGGCCTGCAGGCCGCCAAGCTCGTTCAGCAAAACCGTCAAGGCAGGGGTTGCCAGTGCACCGATGCGGATTGCCTTTCCCTTGTCCGGGCCAACTTCCCCGGTTATGTCGGCAATGCCGTCCAGTGCCTCGGTTAGACGGGGCAGTAGCTGTATTGCCGATTTTGTTAGACTTAAACCACGTCCCTTGCGGACAAACAGGACAACGCCGAGGCATTCTTCGAGTTGGCGAAGCTGATGACTGATCGCACTTTGCGTGACATGCAGTTCTTCGGCTGCCGCCTTAACACTTTGGTGGCGGGCGGTGGCTTCAAAGGCGACAAGCGCGCGTAATGGGGGCAGTTTGCGGCGCATCGAACATTTCCGTAGGACAGGGTTTTTATGGTTCGTTCCTGTGTAGCAGGCCTGAAAGTGGTTTGGGGCAAAAAATTCTCATCAATCGCTGAAAAGTCCTCATTCGTATTTTTCAATTTTTGCGGGCACACTGATGAATGAAAAGGGTTTCCGGCTGATCAATAGATAGTCTCCTTGCGCCACCCCGCAGCAGTCTCCCCGCTGTCGGAAACCCCCTTTTTACTTCAGTGATCAGGATCAAAGGTAATGACCGGGACGCTTTTGCGCCTCAGCGGTAATTTTCGCGGCGTTTTATGGATGACAGCGGCGATGGCATCGGGCGTTTTTGTCGATGTCTGTGCCAAGCTGGTATCCCATGATGTGCCGACCGCACAGATCCTTGCCATGCGTGCGGTAACCACAGTGGCTGTATTCTTGGTCATCCTGACGTTTATCGGTACCCGGACGATCCGGACAAAGCGGCCTTATGCCCATCTGGCACGCGGGATGTTGTGGTATGGATCGCTGTTTTTTGTGTTCTTTGCGCTTAGGCAGATGAGCATTGCCGAGGTCAACGCCTATCTGTTTATCGAAGCATTGCTGACCGTGATGCTGGCGGTTGTGATCCTGGGTGAAAAGCTGACAGCGCGCAAAGTGACTGCCACCCTGCTTGGCCTTGTAGGTGTCTGGGTGATGTGTGTGCCGAAGATGGACGGGTTTGGCGTGCCGCTGGGCGTTGCCGCCGCTCTGATCGGGGCATTCTGTTTTTCCGCCCAGACGCTTTTTGCCAAAGTGATGACCCGGACAGAGACGAATTTTTCGATGCTGTTCTGGCCACAGATTGTTGCCATTGTCATCTGGGTGCCGGTCGCGGTTATCATGTGGCAACCAGCCGCCCTTGCTGACTGGCTTTATTCCGCCGGGGCAGGTTTTTTTGCCATGCTGACCAATTATATGGTCCTGCGTGCTGTCCGGGTGGCCGATGCCAGTGTCATTTCACCGGCGGCTTATACGGCCTTGCCGTTTTCGGTAGCGATGGATCTGATCTTTTTTGACATGGTGCCCGTGCCCGTCATTTTTATCGGTGCAGGGATTGTTGTGCTGGCGGTTGCCTTGCTTGACTATAAAGGCGGCGCAAAACCGGTACCTGTTACTCCCGCCGGGCATGACAATGACGATGATGACAGCAAGGTCGCGACGGCAAAGGTTTAGCGCACACCCGGTTATGTCCAATGCGGGTATGCGCGATTTTCTCAGTTGATTCCTGAAGATGTATCGCCATGCAATTTGCGGGAATCGTCCGGTGTTTGCGCACGTTCATGCATTCCGTAGTCACGCATGACATAGGCGACACGCAGCCGATAATCATCGAAAATCCGGTTGCGACCTTTGCCTTGGGCAATGCGGTGTTCACCGACATTGCGCCAGGCCATGACGGCCTCTTCGTCGCGCCAGAAGGACAGAGATAAAACTTTTCGCGGCTCGGTAAGGCTTTCAAACCGTTCAATCGAGATGAACCCGTCGATGGTTTCAAGGATCGGACGCAGGTCACCGGCGATCGAGAAATATTCGTCACGGTACTGTTTGTGGGGTAGTACTTCGAAAATGACCGCAATCATGGCTTGATCAGCTCCGCATGCGGGGTGGAAGCGATTTTGAAGAACTGGCGTTCTTCGCGCAGGATAAACTTTTCGCGTTGGGCGAACTGATAGTTTTTACGGCCCAACGGATCTTGCGAGAGGCGTGCGCGATACGCTTCATATGATGCCAGATCGGGCAAATGATAGACACCATATGCGGTCGAGATTGATCCTTCGTACGGGGCGAAATAGCCGACCAGATTGGCCCCGCAACGAGGGATTGCCTCACCCCAGTTCCGGGCATATTCAACAAAGGCGTCCTTTTTGTAAGGATCGATTTCATAGCGGATAAAACAGGTGATCATTTTCAATTTCCATGGATGGTTGATTGTTTCAGTATTTCGAAGAAGGTGATGTGGATGCCTGCCAGAAGCTGGGCGGCAGATTGATGATGGCGACGCCGACGAGCGTGCAGAGGATACCGGCAAGAACAGGCGGGCTTATGGATTCGCCGAGCAAAAGACTGCCTAGTAAGACGCCGATCCCGGCACGCAGATAGCTTTGGCTGGCAACCCCGATTGATCCGAGCGTGCGCAACAGCCGAAAATAAATCAGCAAGGCAATTGCGGTACAAAAGACCGACAGGGCAAGCGTTGCCAGAATGGTGGGTGTTGAAGGTGTTATGGCCCAGGGTTGATCCAGCACCAGACTTGCCGGGACCAGAAAGATGCTGGCCCAGATCATGGTTGCTGCGGCGGTTACCGTCGCTGGCAGGGAATTGAAGCGTTTGCCATAGATCGCAGCCCCGGCATAAAGGATCGCCCCGGTAATAACAGCGAGTTGCCCGCCGAGATGTAGCCCAAGCCCGGTAAGCGCACCGGGGCCGACAATCAGCACTACACCCGCGATGCCAAGACACGCACCGGCAAGACGAAACCGGCCAATCCGTTCATGTCGTGTCAGAAGGGCCGTGATCAGGAATACAAAAACCGGTGACGTCGAATTCAGCACACTGGCGAGGCCGCTTTCGACATGTTGCTGTCCCCAGGCTAGGACGGTCCATGCGCCGAGGCTGTTGAAAACCGACTGTATCAGCAACATGCCGATAACCTTGCCGTCACGTGGAAAATGTTCGCCACGCCAGGACATGATGGCAAAAAGAAACAGTGATGCGATGCCTACCCTGATTGCGATCAGGGTGACCGGCGGGATATCGGTCAGCGCGATTTTGATAAACAGATACGACGACCCCCAAAGCAGGGCGAGCACGACCAGCAAACCGATTTCAAGGGGCAGCGATATTTTGGGCGGTGTCATTCGGATCTCCGGGCAGGGACAATACCGAACAGATAATCGATTGCTGGTGGTCAATGCTTCGATTAACATCGAACTATGAAAGAAGGACCCGATATTGCCCGCGTGGCTGCATTGCTTGGCGATCCGGCCCGCGCGAACATGCTGACCGCTCTGATGAGTGGCCGCGCCCTGACTGCTGCCGAACTTGCACAAGAGGCTGGTGTGACGCCCCAAACGGCAAGTTCGCATCTGGCAAAGCTTGAAGCCGGGCAGATCGTTACCCCGCGCAAACAGGGGCGGCATCGTTATTTCACGCTTTCAGGCCCAGATATTGTCGAGGCACTAGAAGTCCTAATGGGGATTGCCAGCCGGGTTGGCCATAACCGGGTGCGAACTGGCCCGAAGGACCCGGAATTGCGCAAGGCGCGAGTCTGTTACGATCATCTGGCTGGCGAAATGGGAGTCGCCCTTTTTGCCGCACTTGAAGAAGGTGAACTGATCGCCATTGATCATAATGGTGTGATGCTGACCGATGCAGGGGCGGATTTTGCCGCCGGGTTTGGCATTGATCTTATGGCGTTGCGCAATACGCGTCGGCCGCTATGCCGAGAATGTCTGGATTGGAGTGCACGGCAATCACATCTGGCCGGGGCATTCGGGGCGGCATTATTGAACCGGTTCTATGAATTGGGTTGGGCGCAGCGCAGCCGGGACTCGCGTGTGGTCCGCTTCAGCCCGGAAGGCGAAAAGCAGTTCCACACGCTTTGTGACGGTCAGGAGCCTGCGGCAGGAAGAATCAGTTGAGATGATCCCCTAACCCTGCCTCAAAGGCTTTGGGCGAGTTCTTCAAGCTGATCGGCACAAATGCCCCAACCTTCATGAAAGCCCATTTCCTCGTGCGCCTTTCGGTCTTCTTCGGACCAATGGCGGGCGATTGCGGTGTAACGGGTTTTATCGCCTTCATCGGCAAAGGTGACGATTGCGGTCATGAATGGCTTTGCCGACGGGACCCACGCACTTGTATAGGCGTCGGTCAGGACGATCTTTTCATTTTCAACGATTTCAAGATAGATACCCGGATTGGGGAATTCATCGCCTTCGGGGTTTTTCATAACAATCAGGGTTGATCCACCGGGGCGAACATCCAAGTCGACCCGGGCGATAGTCCAGGGTTTGGGGACAAACCATTGTTTGAGCAATTCGGCATCGGTCCAGCAGCGGAAAAGTTTTTCGCGCGGGGCATCAAGCAGTCGGGTCAGACTCAGTTCATGTGTTTCCGGTTTAAAATTCATGATGGCGCTCCTCTTCTGATTGAGGAGGTAATTTATCAGCCGATCAGTGACGAGACAAATGATGGAACGATTTCACTGGCAGCTCCATAGCTGCTGTACTCAAACAATGTTGCACCATTGCTTGGCTCCAGATTGAGTTCTACGGTTTCAGCTCCTGCTTCCTCGCGGGCCATCTGCACAAAACCGGCTGCCGGATAAACATTGCCCGATGTTCCGATCGAGATGAACAGGCCGCAATCGGCCAAGGCAGTATAAATGCGTTCCATTTTCAGCGGCATTTCCCCGAACCAGACAACATGCGGGCGTAGTCCGCCCGACTTGGCGCAGGACGGGCAGGGGATGCCCTGACCGAGTGGTTCGGACCAGTTGGTCAAAAGATCACAATGATTGCAGCGGGTTTTCAGCAACTCGCCATGCATATGGATCAGGTCTTTTGACCCGGCCCGGTCATGCAGATCGTCAATATTCTGGGTTACCAGAAGCACATCACCCGGCCATTCTGCTTCGAGCCGGGCAAGAGCCAGATGTGCCGCATTGGGTTGAACGGCCGGATCAAGCAAGCCTGCGCGCCGGTCATTATAGAAATGATGCACCAGATCGGGATTATTGATGAACGCCTCGGGGGTTGCGACCTCGGAAATGTCATACCGTGCCCATATGCCATCGGGATCGCGAAAGGTATGCAGGCCGCTTTCCTTTGATATCCCGGCTCCGGTCAGAATGACAATCGGGGCAGCATCAGCGCGCAGAATATCGATAATATCAGGGCGAAGTGGCATGGTGGTTTCCATTTGCAATGTTGCAATTGGCTCAGCCTAGCGCCAGATCGCACAAAATGAAACGGCCCCGCCACGTCTGTGGCAGGGCCGTTTGTAAAACCCGATCCGCTAAAACCGGTTTGTATTTTGCTTTTTAATCCTCCAACTGATCAGGCGGATGTATCGACGTTGCTGCCCGGTTCATCGCTTTTTGCGGTTTCCTGACCAGCCGGGTTTTTGGTAACCCCAACCATTGCCGGACGCAGCAGGCGTCCTTTGAGCACATAACCCGCCTGCATTACCTGGGCGACATGGCCATCGGGATAGGCGGGATTCGGCATTTCGAACACGGCCTGATGCTGGTTGGGATCAAGCTTTTCACCCAGCGGTTCCAGCTTTTCGATGCCATTCTGCTCGAACGCTTTGAGCAAGGACTTTTCGGTCATTTCGACACCGTCAATCAGGGTCTTCATTGCCGGGTCGGCATTGGCATCGTTGCCTGCGGCTTCAAGAGCACGGCGAAGGTTATCGCCAACATCAAGAAGATCACGGGCGAATTTTGTGACGGCATAGTTGCTGGCGTCTTCGACGTCTTTTTTGGCGCGGCGACGGGTGTTTTCCACCTCGGCGGCGGCGCGCAGCAGACGATCCTTCAATTCGGCAACTTCGGCCTCAAGTACGGCAACGGGATCAGCATTCGCAGTTTCGCCGCCTTCTGCTTCGGCATTCGTCGCCTCTGCTGCGACATCTTCAACGGCAGCTTCGTCTGCGCGAGCAGTGCCGCTCGTATCTTCCGGGTTATTCTTTGCGGTTTCCGACATGGCTAACCTGTACCTTCAATTTGTGTGGCCTGACACGCAGCGCCAACGTTTATCCAATCAGTCGCCCGACCAGCTTGGCGGTGTAATCGACCAGCGGAATGATCCGGGCATAATTGATCCGGGTCGGTCCGACAACCCCGATTGCGCCCACAATGCTGCCTTCGGTATTCTGATAAGGCGAAATCACCATCGAAAGTCCCGATCCGCCGAACAATTTATTCTCGGATCCGATGAAAATCTGCACCCCTTGGGCAATCGTGGTGACATCAAGCAATTCAATCATCTGATCGCGTGCTTCGAGCACATTAAACAGCCGTCTGACAGTTTCGAGCTGTTCGATCGTGTCGATATTTTCAAGCAACTGCGACTGGCCCTTGACGATCAGGGACGAACCCTTGACCCCGCCTGCCCATGTCGCAAGCCCGGCATCAATCAGGCCTGCCGATAATTCGTCAAGTTCCTGTTTGATGCGGTCGCGTTCGAGACTCATCAATTGCCGGGCGTCATCAAGTGTCTTTCCGGCCAACCGGGTATTTAGATAGTTCGACGCTTCTGTCAATGCCGAGGTCGGCAAATCGGGCGGAACATCAAGGATACGATTCTCGACATTGCCAGTTTGCGACACCAGAACGGCAAGAACCTTGCCGGGTGAAAGGGCAACAAATTCAATCTGCTTTAAACGGATGCCATCGGTTTTCGGTGCAACGACAAGCCCGGCACATCGTGACAGGCCCGATAGCATACTGGTTGCTTCGCCCAGCATCTGATCAAGCGAATAGCCCGCCTGTTCACAATTCTTGGTCAATTGATCGCGTTCGGCATTCGGCAAATCGCCGACTTCCATCAGGGCATTGACGAAAAGACGCAGGCCTTTTTCGCTGGGTAACCGACCCGCCGAAATATGGGGAGCGACCAGAAGTCCCATTTCTTCAAGATCGGACATCACATTGCGGATGGTTGCCGCCGAAAGATTTTCCGACATGCGGCGTGCAATCGACCGCGAGCCAATCGGTTCGCCGGTTTCGACATAGGCATCGACGATCTGGCGAAAGACTTCGCGGGATCGCGCATTCATATCGCCCAATAATGTGTCGTCAAACAGCGCCATGTCCAACCTGTCAAAACCATATGTGTTGCGTGGAATTTAGTGAGGTGTCAGGCAGGCGTCAATGAAGCTGGCAGATTGAAATGGCTGCCATCCGATACCCAAAGTTGGACACGGATCAGCAACCCGATCTTGAAACCCGTTGAATTCGTCTCGAATCGGGCTTGGTCACGGTTTTTTCGATCACAGACGGGAGATGTTCCTGCCGGGTTTTGCCGTTATTTTCCGGGAAACTGCTGGACCTTTGCGGCGATGCTCAGTAGCTTTGGCCGCAATTTCAGCTATCGTTGATCAGCCGCAAAGGCCGATCCGACCCAGAACAAAGAGGTTTAGACCCCATGCGTCCATCCGGCCGTAATTTCGAGCAGCTTCGCGACGTTTCCATCGAAACCGGTGTTTCCAAATATGCTGAAGGCTCCTGCCTGATCAAATTTGGGGATACCCATGTGATTTGTACCGCGACGGTTGAGGATAAGGTGCCGGGCTGGATGCGCAATTCCGGCAAGGGCTGGATCACTGCCGAATACGGTATGCTGCCGCGCGCAACCGACAGCCGTATGCAGCGCGAGGCCGCGCGCGGTGGTCAGTCGGGACGTACCCAGGAAATCCAGCGTTTGATTGGTCGTTCGATCCGTGCGGTGGCAGACCTCAAGGGCATGGGCGAAATGCAGATGCGCCTTGATTGCGACGTCATTCAGGCCGATGGCGGTACACGCACCGCATCAATCACCGGGGCCTATGTTGCGGCCCATCTGGCGTTTCAGGGTGTGCGTCGCCTGGGTTTGATCAAGGAAATCCCGTTGACTCAACCGGTTGCAGCAATTTCCTGCGGGATTTATCAGGGCGAAGCGGTGCTTGATCTTGATTATGCCGAAGACAGCAATGCCGGAGCAGACGCCAATTTCGTCCTTGCTGGCAATGGCGGCATTGTCGAAGTTCAGGCGACAGCCGAAGATGTGCCGTTTGATCGTTCTGCTTATGACAGGATGTTTGAACTGGCTGAAAAAGGTTGCAAAGAACTGTTTGCCAAACAGCGTGCGGCCATCGGTCTGTAAGAATTTCTTCGGGCGGGGCATTTGCTGTCTCGCCCGGAACTACATCTGCGTTTCCCACCCGTCCCCGTCTTAACGACCCGACTATCTCAGGCAGCATCATGGCCCGTCGCTTTACGGAAAAAAAACTCGTCATCGCCAGCCATAACAAAGGCAAGATCAAGGAAATCGCCGAATTGCTCGATCCGTTCGGTATCGAAGTGATTTCAGCCGGTGATTTGAACCTTCCCGAACCCGAAGAAACCGAAAACAGCTTTATCGGCAATGCGCAGTTAAAGTCGCTTGCCGCGACCCGGGCTGCGAATTTGCCGGCTTTGTCCGATGATAGCGGCATGGCTGTTTCGGCTCTTGACGGGGCGCCGGGCATCTATTCGGCCCGCTGGGCTGGGCCGGACAAGGATTTCGACATGGCGATGGAAAAGGTCCAGAACGGCATTGGTAACCATCCTGACCGCCGGGCGGCTTTTATCTGCGCCCTGTCGCTGGCCTGGCCCGATGGCCATGTCGAGAATTTTGAAGGTCGGGTCGAAGGTGAAATTGTCTGGCCGAAACGTGGCGGACATGGTTTTGGCTATGACCCGATTTTCCAGCCGAAGGGTTATGATCAGACCTTTGGCGAAATGGACCCGGCAAAGAAGCATGAAATGAGCCATCGGGCGGACGCGTTCCGCCAGTTGGTCAGGGCTTGCTTCGAGTAAGGATTTGGCGGTCAATCTGACTGCATCGAACCTATACACGCATCGCTGATGTAACCATCGGTGGTGCGTGTTACTTTATCCGTCTTTCCCGCAGTCGAAGATCGAGAACCGCGTGTCCCAAGCAAACGCAGAAGTTGTCCCTTTTGGCATCTATATCCATTGGCCGTTTTGCCTGTCGAAATGTCCCTATTGTGATTTCAACAGTCACGTTGCGGACAAGGTTGATCATGCGCGTTGGCGGGCTGCCCTTCGGGCCGAACTGGCGGCGGGAGCGGCACGTCATCCTGGACGCACTGTTGGGTCGGTGTTCTTTGGTGGTGGCACGCCATCGCTTATGGATCCGGAAACGGCAGGGGCATTGATTGCCGATATCAAAACTTTCTGGCCGGTAACCGATGACATCGAAATTACGCTGGAAGCCAATCCGGGAACAGTTGAAATCAACCGGTTTTCCGCTTTTGCGGCCAATGGCATCAACCGGGTGTCGATTGGTATTCAGGCGCTGAATGACCGCGATCTTAAATTTCTGGGGCGGGTGCACAACTCGGCGGAAGCCATGCGTGCCCTTGATGTTGCGGCCAATGTGTTTGACCGTTTTTCGTTTGATCTGATTTATGCCCGGCCCGAACATGATCCGAAAGCATGGCGTCGGGAACTGCGCGAGGCACTTGATATCGCGCGCGGTCATATCTCGCTTTATCAGCTGACGATCGAACCGGGTACGCAGTTCTATACTCTGCATCAGCGTGGTGATCTTGTGGTACCCGACGAAGATCTTGCGACCGATCTTTATGAAATCACCCAAGAAGAAACCAGCGCCGCCGGTTATGGTTGCTACGAGATTTCCAACCATGCCCGTCCGGGACAGGAAAGCCGCCATAATCTGGTGTATTGGCGTTACGGTGACTATCTTGGTATTGGGCCGGGGGCACATGGTCGCGAAGCGGTTATCCAGCCTGATGGCAGTACTAAACCGATGGCGGTACGCCGTCATCGCGCGCCGGACATCTGGCTGGACCGGGTGGAAAAACAGGGGCATGGCACGCAGGAAGAAATGGCGTTGGCAGCCGATGAACGTTTGATCGAAATGGTGATGATGGGGCTGCGCCTTAATGAAGCCATTCCAACCTTGCGCTTTGAACGGATTATTGGCAAAGGCCCGCGTGAAGCATTGGATTCGGAGAGGCTTGAGACCCTAATCGTTTCTGGCGACCTGGTTTGTGACCTGTCCGGTTTGCGCGCAACCGATCAGGGGCGAAACCGTTTGAACGGGGTTCTTCGATACTTGTTCGACCATTCGGCGTGATGTGGGACAGGTGTGAATTTCAGGAATTTTCCCGTGTGTCGTTGCGGTGACCGGTTTTAGCGGAATCGTTTTGCAAAACCGTCAAAAAGGTTGTTGACACTGGAATTTGGCAGCGTATATTTCGCCCCGTTCCGGCGGGTTCCGCTGGGCAAATACCACAAGCCCCGATGCCCAGGTGGCGGAATTGGTAGACGCGCTGGCTTCAGGTGCCAGTGGCCGCAAGGTCGTGGAAGTTCGAGTCTTCTCCTGGGCACCATACCCCAGTACACCCGACGGTGTGCTGGGGTATTGTCGTTTCGGGCTTTGGCAAAAGCCTTGCTGCACATCACTTTTGCGTCGCGGCTGGCGGATGGCTGTGTTAAGACGGCTGAACACCCGCATAACAGAGAGTTGAGATGTTTTCTTCTCGCCCTGATGGCATGGCACCTGACGTTAGTTTCATTCTGCCGGTCTATAACAAGGCGACCGCCTTGCCGTATTTTTTCAAGAGTCTGCTTGCGCAGCAGGGACAGTTTTCGTGCGAGGTAATATTTATTGATGATGCATCAACGGATGCATCCCGCTCGATACTGGACAGCTTTGCGGCAAAGCATGATTTTGTCCGGGTGATTTCCAATGATACCAATGCTGGCCCTGCAATCCGGCTTAATCAGGGAGCGGCACAGGCGCAGGGAAAATACCTTGCACTGTTTGATTGTGATGAGTTGCTGGCCGCCGATGCGATTGAGGTGATGCTAAAACTGGCACGCGATCATGATGCCGATATGGTGCATGGCAAAGGACGAAAAACCGACGCATCAATCGAGCAGGCAAAAGCCGGGACGATCGGCAGTGATATTGATGTAAAGACATTTGATGATGCCCTGGACCGCATTTTGGGGCGGGGTATGGTGCGGATGACATGGCTGGTGGAACGAGTGTTGTTCAATCAGGCGGGAGGATGCGATCCCGACGTGTTTATTCAGGATGAATCTCTGCCGTTGCGCTTGTCGTTATATGCGCGCCGCGTGGTTGATGCCGACATTATTGTGACCGTCATTCCCGATGCGGGAAGTCACCTTTCGGCAAATAAAACGCAGCAGCATCATGACCGCTTTTTAACCTATGCGAATTTTTTGCGCGAGCATCCAGAGATAGCATCTGACAAGTGTCGCAAAATATTTGGCAAGTGCATTTCGGCGGCACGCAAGGCGAAACGCGATGGCGCGCCCTTCAATACACTTGATCTCGAGCTTCGTTATCTGGCACATAAAATTGGCCTTGGTCGGAATGACCCGGTGGGCTTGAGCCGTTTTGCGTTTGTTTTTCAAAATCTTTCCGGCATCAGGAGGCCGATCAAACCGTGATGCCATGGTTCTCCTTTGTATCTGAGAAAATCTCTATTCAGTCGGGATACAAAACATGCGATGCGGTGTCTCTTTTGCATCGCGAGGCTGCGGATGCTGTGTTAAGACAGGGCCAAACCAGCATTCTGGAGAATTGCGATGACCAATTTCCTCCATCACGGAGATTTGCCCGACGGGCTTGATCTTGGCAAAGTCGTTGCCATTGACAGCGAAACGATGGGCCTTAATCCGCACCGCGATCGCCTGTGCGTTGTTCAGCTTTCGGCTGGTGATGGCGATGCCCATCTGGTGAAGTTTGACGGGGAAAATTACGAGGCGCCCAACCTTAAGAAGCTTTTGGCTGATCCGTCGGTTCTGAAGCTGTTTCACTTTGGGCGGTTCGATATCGCCGTGATGGACAAATATCTCGGTGTCCGTTGCGCACCTGTCTATTGCACCAAGATTGCATCGAAACTGGTGCGTACCTATACCGACCGGCACGGCCTGAAGGATCTGGTGCGAGAACTGGTTGGCGTTAATCTGGACAAGCAGCAGCAAAGTTCTGACTGGGGATCGGCCGATCTTTCAGACGAACAGATTACCTATGCTGCATCCGATGTGCTGTATCTGCATAAGGCCAAGGAAGAGCTTGATCGTCGTTTGGCCCGGGAAGGCCGTACCGAACTGGCGCAGGCTTGCTTTGAGTTCTTGCCGACACGAGCGACGCTGGATCTGTCGGGCTGGGAAGAGACGGATATTTTCGCGCACTAAACCCACCCCTTTTCCAGCCGATTTTGTCCGTCAAATTTTTGCGTTGCAGGCCTGCGGTGTTAATTCTGTGTAAACCGGCTTCGGGTATGGGAATTGACCATGTTGAAGTGCAGGTACATATTGGTTTTCATGGCTTGCCAGCACAGATATTCCCGCCCATCTCTTCCCTGTTAATATTTCTGGAATGCTTTTGCAGGGAAATGAAAAAGAAACCGATGACAGTGACCCCCAAACTGCAAAACACACCCGAACCGGCAACGGAAAAGGATCTTGAAGTCGCCCGCCGGGTTTTGGCGATTGAAGCCGATGCGCTGCGCGATCTTTCGGAATCGCTGAATGGTGATTTCTGCAAGGCAATTGATCTGATTGAAAGTCTTGCAGGTCGTCTGGTCGTGACTGGCATGGGGAAAAGCGGTCATATCGCAAAGAAAATTGCTGCGACCTTCGCTTCCACAGGGACTCCATCCTTCTTTGTCCATCCGGCCGAAGCCAGCCATGGCGATCTGGGCATGATCGGCAAGGACGATGCGGTACTTGCCCTGTCGAATTCAGGTGAAACGCCGGAATTGTCCGACATCATTGCCTATACCAGACGCTTTAAAGTCCCGCTGATCGGGATGACCCGTCGCCCGGAAAGCTCGTTGGCAATCCAGTCCGACTATCCACTGATCCTGCCCAACAGCCCGGAAGCATGCCCCAACAAGCAGGCGCCGACGACATCAACCACAGCGATGCTGGCGTTTGCCGATGCACTTGCCGTTACGCTGATGGAGCGCCGCGGCTTTAGTGCCGATGATTTCCGCACATTCCATCCCGGCGGCAAGCTGGGGCAGCGGTTGCTGCATGTAAGCGACGTCATGCATGGTGTTGCCGATATTCCGTTGATCGGCGAAGACGCCCTGATGTCCGAAGCATTGGTGATCATGACCGGAAAATCGTTTGGCTGTGTCGGTGTGCTTGATGGTGACGGCAAGATGACCGGTATCGTGACCGATGGTGATTTACGTCGGCATATGTCGGACAATCTGGTGGCGATGCGGGTTGCCGACGTTATGACGCGCAACCCCAAAGCAACCAGATCCGATCTTTTGGCGGTCGAGGCGCTTGCCGTTATGAATGATCGCAGCATCACTGCCCTGTTTGTTGTTGACGATATCGGCAAACCGGTAGGGCTTGTTCATATCCATGACCTTCTGCGTCTGGGGGTTGCGTAATCCATGAGCGAGGATCGGAAGGCAGAGGTCGAACGGTTGGCACGCACGGCGCGCATGAACGATCGCCTCCCGTCCGGTCGGCGCGATGTGCAGATCAATCCGTTCCGCCGAACGATTGTTAATATGCTCAAGCTGGTTCTGCCGCTGATTGCGGCAACGCTTGTCGCCCTTGTCGTGTTGTGGCCTCAGATCGAAAAAGTTCAGGAAAGCGGTTTTCGGCTTGGTTTTTCGACCACGCCCGACGATCTGATGGAAAATGTCACCATGAGCAATCCACGCTTTTTTGGCGTGGACAGCAACCGACAGCCCTTTACCGTGACGGCCAATGAAGCCGTCGAACAGCCCGAAAACGAAGACCGTCTGGCGCATGTGCGGCTGGATGCACCGCAGGCTGATATCACGCTTGAGGACGGGTCCTGGATTGCATTGACCGCGGATACGGGGTTCTATACCGAAAGCGACGAGCTCCTCGATCTGGTCGGAACCGTGAATATGTATCACGATCAGGGGTTTGAAATTCATACCGAACAGGCCGAGATTGCATTGGGTAACGGAAGTGCGAAAGGCAATGAACCGGTCGACGGGCAGGGGCCGTTTGGAACGATCAAATCAGACACCGGTTTCGAGCTTGAAGACAAGGGGGCGGTAATCCGCTTTTTGGGAAATGCTCGTCTGGTGATTTTCGATAGTGCATTGAAAGGGAAGTCATGATCGCAATTGCGCCTTTTGCGATGCGTCGTTTTTTGATGGCAGCAGTTTTGGGTGGTGCGGTGATGGTTCCGTACGGGGTCGCCTATGCCGATCCGCTCGGTCTAGCCCAAAGCGGCGGTGGCGGGCTTGAGGTCGAGTCCGATAATGGTATTGAGTGGCGTCGCAACGAGCAGGTTTTGATTGCACGTGGCAATGCAGTTGCCAAACGCGGCAATTCGCGTGTTGATGCCGACGAACTGCGCGCGCTTTATCGTGATCGTGACGGACAAAGCGAGATTTACCGCATTATCGCGACCGGAAACGTCAAACTGTCATCGGAAACCGACGTCGCGACCGGTGATCAGGCAATTTATGATATTGACGATGCGGTCGTCGTGTTGACGGGTGAAGATCTGCAGTACAAAACGCCGACCGAGACGCTGACAGCTGAAGAAAGCCTTGAATACTGGGAAACAGAACGAATGGCAGTCGCCCGTGGCAATGCGGTTGCTGTTGCTGATGACCGCACTCTTCGGGGGGATGTGCTGACAGCACGGTTCGAGATGGGCAAGAATGGCGAAAACGATCTGAGCCGGATTGATGGCAACGGAAACGTTACCATTCGCACACCAACGGACTTTGTGGTTGGTAATCAAGGCGTTTACGATGCGAAAACGGGTATCGCAACCCTTGTTGGATCGGTTAAGATCACACGCGGCGAGAACCAGTTGAACGGTGATCGTGCTGTAGTTGACCTGAATACGGGTGTCAGCCGCTTGACCGCCAACGGAAATGGCGATGGCAAAAGTCGCGTCCGCGGCCTGCTTGTGCCGGAAAAAGACGAAGAAAACAGCCCGGGTCAATCCGGGAATGGCAACTGACGAAGGGTCGGGAATTTGTTCTGGTCGCGCAAAAGCGGAAAATCCGACAGCACACATGCAAACAAGGCTGGCAGTGGCAGTAATGCGTCCTCCGGCACCGGCCCGCGACTGGTAACAGCCAACAAGGGGCTGGTTGCGCACAATCTTGGCAAAAGTTTCAAGAAGCGCCCGGTGCTGAAAGATGTTTCGATGTCGGTTCAGCGTGGTGAGGCGGTTGGTCTTTTGGGGCCGAATGGAGCAGGCAAGACCACCAGTTTTTACATCATTACCGGCCTGATTTCCCCGGATCGGGGTAATATTTCGCTGGACGGGCGGGATATCACCATGATGCCGATGTATCAGCGTGCCCGCATGGGAATCGGCTATTTGCCCCAGGAAGCATCCATCTTCCGCGGTATGACCGTCGAGCAAAACATCATGGCCGTGCTTGAGGTTGTCGAGGATGACCGGATCAAGCGCGAGCAGAATCTCGAAGATCTTCTGGCCGAATTTGCCATCGAGCATTTGCGCCGGACTCCGGCCCTTGCCCTGTCGGGCGGGGAACGCCGCCGTTGCGAAATCGCACGTGCCCTTGCAGCCCATCCGAATTTCGTTCTGTTGGACGAACCGCTGGCCGGGATTGACCCGATTGCAGTCGGTGATATTCGCGATCTTGTACGTCATCTGAAAGATCGTGGCATTGGGGTCTTGATTACCGACCACAATGTGCGCGAGACTCTGGACATCATTGACCGGGCATATATCTTGCATGACGGTCGGGTTTTGATGGAAGGTGGTCCCGATGAAATCGTCAGGAATGACGATGTCAGAAGGGTTTATCTGGGCGATCGTTTCAGCCTTTGATGAAACACCTGCTTCTTGGGGAGTTCGGATTGACACGGGGTAGTTCATAATGGCCCTGAAGGCGCGGCTTGATCTTCGTCAGTCCCAGTCTCTTGTTATGACGCCTCAATTGCAGCAGGCGATCAAACTGCTGCAATTTAACAATATCGAGCTTTCCAATTTCATCGATAGTGAGTTATTGGAAAACCCGCTTCTGGAGCGTGTTGATCCCGGTCAGACTTTTGCCGAAGAAGGCGATGGCGCGGTTGGCAACGGCGATCAGGGCATCGATTCCCGTACAAACGATGATTTTTCGGATCGCGAGGACCGTTTCGGTACCGACCGGCTGACATCCAGTGAAACCATGAGTGACGGCGATTCCGGTCCGCTCGATTGTGCCCCGGACGCCCTTTATAATGGCGAAGGTGATATCAGCTCCGATGGTTCCCCTGTTGCCGGAAATCATGATTATTCGGCATCTTACAGCGGTGGAACAGGTGGCGGCAGTGGCGAAGATTTACCAGGGCTTGAACAGACCCTGGCCGATCAAGCAACCCTGAGACAGTTGCTTGATGATCAGCTCAACATTGCCTTTGCCGATCCCGTATCACGCATGATCGGCAGTTATCTGATCGATATGCTTGATGAAAGCGGTTATGTGGCAGGGCCACTGGAAGAAGTTGCCGAGTCCCTTGAATGCGATATGAAGGATGTGTTGCGTGTGCTCGCAGCCATGCAGGGATTCGAGCCGGTCGGCATTTTTGCCCGTAATCTTGCAGAATGCCTTGAGTTGCAACTCCGTGAACGTAACCGGTTCGATCCGGCAATGGCGGCTTTGCTTGCCAATCTGGACCTGCTGGCTCGGCGTGAATTTGATCGTCTGCGCCGGATTTGCGGGGTCGATGCTGACGATCTTGCGGATATGATTACCGAAATCCGAACACTTGACCCGCGTCCGGGGCGAACAGCTGATGGGGAACCGGCAACGCCGGTAATCCCGGATGTTTTGATGCGTGCGGCCGGAAATGGCGACTGGCATCTGGAACTAAACAGCGAGGCATTGCCGCGTGTTCTAGTGAATGAGGATTACGCCGTACAGATTGGGCAGGGGGTGCGGAACCGAGAGGAACGCAGCTTCCTGAGCGAGAAGCTCCAGAATGCGAACTGGCTGGTAAAGGCCCTGCATCAACGTGCAACTACGATCATGAAGGTCGCAAGTGAGATCGTGCGCCAGCAGGACGGATTCTTCAATCACGGCGTATCGCATCTGCGTCCGCTGATCCTGCGCGACATCGCCGAAGCAATCGGGATGCACGAAAGCACGGTATCACGGGTGACCAACGGCAAGTTTATGGCGACCCCGCGTGGCGTTTATGAACTGAAATATTTTTTCACCACTGCAATTTCGTCTGCGGACGGGGGGGATGCGCATTCTTCGGAATCTGTTCGGCATCGCATCAAGTCGTTGATAGATGGGGAAGATCCGAAAAAGATTTTGTCCGATGACAAACTTGTCGAGCTGCTTCAAAAGGAAGGGATCGACATCGCCCGCCGAACAGTGGCAAAATACCGCGAAGCGATGAGAATTCCCTCGTCGGTCCAGCGACGGCGCGAAAAAAAGTCGCGGGTTTCCTAGCCGGTCAAACACTGCAAAATATACCCTAAGGTGTTGTATATTAACCAATAATACCCAAATGTTGACTTGGCATTAACGAGGGAATATGGTGCGGCCTCCTGATTGAGGGGCACTGAAGGTCCATATGTACTGGGAAGTCACTCAACTGGGGATAGGCGATCCATGCAAATTACGGTTATTGGTAAGCAACTCGACGTTGGTAACGCACTCCGTCAACACGTCGTCGAGACGTTGGACCCTGCGGTAGAGAAATATTTCGATCACGCGATCGAAGCCACGGTGACCATCACCAAACAGGCTCATCTCTATATTGCGCAGATATCGGTCCATGTCGGCAAAGGCATGTTGGTTCAGGCGAAGGCATCGGCGAATGAAGTGTATCCTGCTTTCGATTCTGCCTGTGATCGCGTCGCTAAACAGTTGCGACGTTACAAGCGGCGATTGCGTGATCACCACAATGCCAACCGTGATCAGTATGAGCAGGCAAGAATTGATGCGACACATTATGTGATCGCACAGGAAGATGAAGACCATTCAGAGGACGAACATCTCAACGGCTTTGAGCCGGTGATCGTCGCTGAAACACCGGATCGCATTGACACGCTCTCTGTCGGAGAAGCTGTTATGCGGCTCGACTTGGGGGACATTCCGGCGCTTATGTTCCGGAATGGCAAACATGGCGGGTTGAATGTTGTATATCGTCGTGCTGACGGCAATATCGGGTGGCTTGACCCATCCGATAAGGAGGCTGGTGCAGCGTGACGGATACAGATTCTTCCGAGCCAAACAACGCAACGCGAAAAATGGACATATCATCGATACTTTCCCCTTCGGGGGTGATACCGGCCTTGCGGTCCGGCGCGAAAAAAGCTGTCCTTGAGGAACTTGCCGAAAAGGCAGCGGAAGTCACCGGGCGTGAAGCAGGCGAAATTTTTTCCGTTCTGCTTGATCGTGAGAAACTTGGCAGCACCGGCGTAGGTGGTGGCGTCGCGATTCCGCATGGCAAGCTGGCTGATCTCGACCGGTTACACATGATCTTTGCGCGCGCGCAGAACCCGATCGAGTTCGATGCCGTTGACGAACATCCTGTCGATTTGTTCTGCATGTTGATAGCACCGGAAGAAGCCGGTGCCGACCATCTGAAAGCACTGGCGCGGATTTCCCGTCTGCTGCGTAATCAGGGCATGTGTGACAAGTTGCGCGGAGCTGGTTCAGCCGATGCGATCTATGCACTGCTGACCCAGGATGAGGCCGAACAGGCCGCCTGAACGCGCAATTGACCGGGTGCAAGTCCGGCAAATAGCAAGATATCAAAAGCCGGGCACCGTCTTAACGGTGCCCGGCTTTACTTTTTCTGAACAAAGGGGCGTACGGCACCTGTGGTCTATTTTGGCTTTGGTTCGGGTTTTTCTGCTGCATTGAGCGCAGTCATGCGACTGGCCAGAACCACCAGATACAGCACAGGAACGCCGATCAAGGCTGTGCCTATAAAGAACCAGCTATAACCGACTGCATCGACCACAGTGCCGGAGAATCCGGCAAGAATCTTGGGAAAGAGCGTCATGATCGAGCTGAAGATCGCATATTGCATGGCGGTAAAGGAAATATTGGTCAGGCCTGAGAGGTAGGCTATGAAGGCTGCCGTTGCCAGACCTCCCGAGAGACTGTCAGCCATAATAACAGCAGAAAACATTACTGTATTCGGCCCCAGATGAGCCATGATGGCAAACAGGATATTGGTAGCGGCCGACAGGAAGGCACCCAGAAACAGGATGCGGACTACGCCATAACGAACTGATAAAATACCACCGAGGAAGCTGCCCGCTATGGTCATCAACAGACCAAATGTTTTGGAAACCGCGGCAATTTCTTCCTTGGAAAAGCCAAGATCAGTGTAAAAAACGTTGGCCATAACTCCCATAACGATATCGGCTATGCGATAGACACCTATCAGTGCCAGGACGACGATGGCAGCTTTGCCATAACGATCAATGAAGTCCTTGACCGGTGCTATATATGTTTCCTGCACCATGCCGGTTGGTGTAACCCCGACGCGGGTTGTAAGCCATGCGACAATGATTGCCGCCGTGATCGCAATTGCCAGTTTAACTGTCCCTGCAATAAAACCTGCAAGTTCGCCGATTATGCCGCCTTCTGTCAGGCCGATTTTCAATGCATTGGTCGGGGCACTTGCATAGACATTGGCCATGATGAAGGTGATTACGGTCAGTGCAAACATCAAAAGGAAACGACCATAATCCGATGTTTTGTGGAAATATTTGCTGTCAATACGGTTAACGACCGGTTCGCCAATCAGCAGCGTGGTGATCACGCCGATCCCCATCGCCAGCGCCATACAACCATAGGCGACCGTCCAAGCCAGCGGCTCATATGTGCCTTCGGTCTCGAACAGACCGGCGATGGTTAGTGCACCGGCACCTGCAACAATCATCCCGATGCGATAGCCAGCGATATAGGATGAACTCATCATGGCTTGCAGGTCAGGGTCGGCGGCCTCGATACGATAAGCGTCGATCACGATGTCCTGTGTAGCAGAGGCAAAGCCGAGCGCAACGGCGGCAAAAGCCATTGTGGTCAGGTTGTTGGCCGGATCTGTAAAGCCCATCCACAAGATTGCACCGATGATGCCGCCTTGGGCAACGAGCAACCAACTCCTCCGGCGACCAAGCAAGCCATGCAAAACCGGAAATGGCAGCCGGTCGATCAATGGAGCCCACACAAATTTGAAAGAATATCCGAGGGCAGCCCAACTGAAATAGGTCACGGTCGAGCGTTCTATCCCAGCCTCACGCAACCAGATCGACAAGGTGGAAAATATCAGCAGGATTGGAATCCCGGCTGACAAGCCCATGAACAGCATGGTGATGACGCGCGGATGGATAAAGGTGCGAAATGAATCACCCCAACTGCGCAAAGCGGTGTTGTGCATGGATTTCCCCAGTCTAAGTGCCACCTTGCCTGAAGGTAGGGAAAACAGGTTAAGGAATGCCGAAACGCTTGGCGCCAAATATATGAGGAAAAACAAAAAAGCCGACCCAAGCGGGTCGGCTTTTTCAATCTGGATACAAACCGGATTAGACGGTTTCGGATTCCGATTTGCGGCTTTCGCGTTTGCGCACGTTCGGATCAAGGTGCAGCTTGCGAATACGGATGCTTTGCGGGGTAACTTCGACCAGTTCGTCGTTCTGGATGTAAGCTAGTGCTTCTTCAAGCGACATACGGCGGGGCGGGGTCAGGGTGATGGCATCATCCTTGCCCGATGCGCGGACGTTGGTCAGTTTTTTGCCCTTGAGAATGTTGACTTCAAGGTCGTTGTTACGGTTGTGTTCGCCAATGATCATGCCTTCATAGACACGTTCGCCCGGATTGATGAACATCGAACCACGATCTTCCAGACCCCAAAGAGCATAGGCAACCGCATCGCCCTGATCGTTCGAGATCAGAACGCCATTACGACGACCAGCGATCGAGCCTTTGACCGGTCCGTAGGAATGGAACACACGGTTCATCACGCCGGTACCGCGGGTATCGGTCAGGAATTCACCATGATAACCGATCAGGCCACGCGACGGGGCGAGGAACATGATACGGGTCTTGCCGCCACCGCTTGAGCGCATGTCGGTCATTTCGGCTTTGCGCAGGCTCATCTTTTCAACGACGGCACCGGCAAATTCTTCGTCAACATCGACCTGGACTTCTTCGAACGGCTCGGAGAGGACGCCGTCGATCTCCTTGATCAGAACGCGCGGACGCGAGATCGACAGTTCATAGCCTTCGCGACGCATGGTTTCGATCAGAACGCCAAGCTGAAGTTCACCACGACCGGCAACCTCAAAGGCATCCTTGTCGGCGGTTTCGGAAAGCTGAATGGCGATGTTGCCTTCGACTTCACGTTCCAGACGCGCACGGATCATACGCGAGGTAACCTTGTCACCTTCCTGACCGGCAAGCGGCGAGTTGTTGACCGAGAAGGTCATCGCAAGGGTCGGCGGATCAATCGGCTGGCTTGAGATCGCGTTTGTGACTTCTGGCGAGCAGATGGTGTCAGCAACGGTGGCATCCGTCAGGCCGGCAATCGCGATGATGTCGCCGGCAACAGCTTCTTCCTGCGGCACACGATCAAGGCCACGGAAGCCCATCAGTTTCGAAAGACGACCGGTTTCGACGGTGCCATCACCACGTAGAACCTTGACCGGCATGTTCAGTTTTGCACGACCCTGCGCGACACGACCAGTGAGGATACGGCCAAGGAAGTTGTCAGCATGCAGCATGGTTGCAATCATTGCGAACGGTGCATCAACTTCTGCCTTCGGTGCCGGAACATAGTTCAAAACCAAGTTCATCAGCGGCGTCAGGTTCTCTTTCGGGCCTTCCGGTGCTTCTGCAGCCCAGCCATCACGACCGGATGCATACAGAACCGGGAAATCAAGCTGTTCGTCGTTGGCTTCAAGCGAAACGAACAGATCGAAAATCTCGTCGAGAACTTCTTCGGCGCGCTGGTCCGGACGGTCGATCTTGTTGATGATCACGATTGGTTTCAGACCAAGCTTAAGGGCCTTGCCAAGAACGAATTTGGTCTGCGGCATCGGACCTTCAGCCGAATCAACCAGCAGAACAACACCGTCAACCATCGACAGGATACGTTCGACTTCACCACCGAAATCGGCGTGGCCCGGAGTATCGACGATATTGATACGCGTATCGCCCCACTGAATTGCGGTCGGCTTTGCCATGATGGTAATGCCGCGTTCGCGTTCCAGATCGTTACTGTCCATTGCGCGTTCATCAACGCGCTGGTTGTCGCGATAAACACCGGACTGACGGAACATCGCGTCGACGAGGGTGGTTTTGCCATGGTCGACGTGTGCGATAATGGCGATATTGCGCAAGTTCATTGGCGCGGACTCCAGAATAAAAATGCCGCGCGCCGGGATACGTCCCTTGCGCATCGGTCAGTAAAAGTTTCAAGGCCAGTAGATATTCAGCCGCCTAAGACCGATGTCGTTCGGTCGGCAAGGTCAAACCCGCGCAATTTGCGTCGTGCAGAACATGCTGAATGTTTACTGGCCCAAAAGACAAATTGCAGCCTGGCTCGAAAGCCGCCCTGTCATAGCCAATGTCGAGGCGAAAGACCAGCCTCGTGCATGACATGCGGGGTTGATTTTTATGCAATGCCGGGTTCTTGCGCCATTAACTGGAGAAAGTCAATCTTTGTGTGCATTGCAAAACCGCAGAATACCGACAATTGATGCAGAAAAAACGGGACAGCAATCAAATGTTGCCGTCCCGTGAATTTTATCGTGCCCGACTGATCAATGATCAAAGAGTCTTCGCGACCAGTTCCTTAAGGTCCGCATCCGGGCGTGCGCCCATGTGTGAAATTACCTCGGCTGCGGAGATCGAACCAAGGCGACCACAGGTCGCGAGATCATCACCGCGGGTGTAGCCATATAGGAAACCCGATGCAAAAAGGTCACCTGCGCCAGTGGTATCGACGACATGGGCAACCGGTTCGGCATGGACTTCGATGACTTCGTCACCCGAGACGATGACGGAACCCTTTTCGCTGCGGGTCAGGGCTGCGACCTTGCAATGGACGCGAACTTCGGCGAGAGCCTCTTCAAAGGTATCGACTTCATAAAGCGATTTGATCTCGTCTTCGTTGGCAAACAGCACGTCGATATGATTGTGAACCAGGTCGCGGAATGAATCGCGATGGCGATCAACGCAGAAGGAATCTGACAGGCTGATTGAAACCTGACGGCCAGCTTCATGGGCAATCTTGGCCGCCTTGATAAAGGCTTCCTTGGCTTCCGGACGATCCCAAAGATAACCTTCCATATAGGTAATCTTGGCCGATGCGATCAGTTCGGCATCGATATCATCCGGACCAAGTTCCGTGCATGCGCCAAGGAAGGTGTTCATGGTGCGGTGCCCGTCTGGGGTAACGAAGATCAGGCAGCGTGCCGTCGGTGAGCCGGATGTGGCCGGGGTCGAGTTGAAGGAAACCCCCATGGCGCGGATATCGTGGCAGAAAACTTCGCCAAGCTGATCGTTACGTACTTTACCAATATAGGCACCTTTGCCACCAAGAGCTGCAATGCCTGCCATGGTATTGCCCGCAGATCCACCTGACATTTCAAGGCCCGGGCCCATCTGGGCGTAAAGGCTGTCTGCAGTTTCGGCATCGATCAGGGTCATGGCGTTCTTTACGAGGTTCAAACGGCCAAGGTCTTCTTCCTTGCAATGGGCAAGGACGTCGACAATGGCATTGCCGATCCCGACGACGTCGAATTTGGTGTCACTCATGAACTTGAATTTCCTGCGCTTTTTCGAATAGAGGGCAGTCCGGTACAATGCAGGCCCATCAAAGTGCCATGCGATCAATACCATATCCGGCCAAATGGTTTGGCCGGAGTATAGAGAATGAAAATTCCGGTGCAAGCATCGCGACCGTTTCGTGTCCGGTCTTTTAACCCTGCGTTAAGAACGAGAAAAACTGCGTTCGTAGTTTTTCTCGTTGTCATGGGACAGAATTTTGATCTTTGCCAATCGGAATTGTTTCGAGTTTTGAAAAATCAATTGGCCCGAATTGGGAGTGTGATTCTGTAACGCGCAGAAAAGCGGGCTTTTGGGCTGTCCGGACACGCGATGGCTTCGCTCCGATGAATGACACAGGCGAGAAGGTCTATAGCTGCAAAATTAGGGTGAAAATCTACATTCAGGATTGTTTGAATGGGCTTAATTTCGCGATTTCTGCAGTTACAAGTTCGTCAGAACTTCAAACAGACTATTATGTATTCATATAGGAGTGTCTAAATATATCTATTATCAAAAATATAAGATTTTATGACTAATCGTATATTGAGGTTTTGCATGTTTGAAACACTGTAAGCCTCAGGTGATCTCAGAGGTGAAATCGGGCGTTATGGCTGGCTGGGGTCGGGGGTGTCTGACGGATATTTGTGGTCTGCATTTTGCGGGCGAACCGGATACAGTTGCACCAGTGCATCCGAATTCGTCGTGTTCCGGCTATCTTTTTTTTGGGTTGAAGTTCCATGACCGAGACGATCACGCAATTCTTCGATAACGGCACTGATCCGTGCCCGATGCATCGGGTCTTTGCACAGCCCAACGAACTGTGTGAAGGCATGGAGTGCTTTTTCATCTTCATGCAGCCGGGCATAAAGCGCACCTAGCTGATGCCAAAGCCCGTCATGGTCGGGTGCGATCAGTAGGCTGCTGTCGATAACACGTGCCGCCAAGGCCAATTCGCCCTGCCGAAGCGCCCGAACTTTTATGTTGTTTTGAAGTCGTAACAATATTGCGATGTCGGATGCTTCGCGGTAATGGCCGGGTTGCAATTCCGCATCCAGCCCCTGAAATGCTTTGAGCAATTCGCGCAGTTCAGCCGATCCCAGCGTAATACCGCCGTGGAACGGATCAATCATTTTCCGGGCACCGCCAGATTGCAGGCGAAGAAGAAAGTGACCGGGAAAATCAATACCGGTAACCTCGATCTGGCAGCGCTTTGCCGCATGTATGTAAAGCAGGGCGAGTGCAACCGGCAAACCACGTTTGCGATCAATGACCTCCATCAGATCGGCATTGGCGATATCATCATAATTTTCCGCGTCGCCTTGAAACTGATAAGTGCCGGGAATAATGTCCTGCAATGCCTGCACGATAATATCGACTGATGGATGGCTTTGATCATCCGCACCGGCTTTTTCAGATAGAGCGGCGATTCGGTCACGGACATCGTCAGAAATCCTATCAAGCAAATCAAGATAGGTCGAAATGTCGCGATCAGGATCATTTAGCCGGGCAAAGCGCAGGGCAGCTTCGGCTGCGGTTGCATCGGGATAGTGGCCGTTACCGTAATCGGTAAGCCATTGGCGATCGTTCGCAGTAATGTCCTTTTCCCGATCGATAATAATACTCAGGTCCTCTGGCGTTGCGGGTCGTCTTTCAGCCGCACATGGCTGACGACACGCCTGACATAACTGGTACCGCGCGCATGGGCGATGACAAGATTCCGTTCATGTTCGCTTTGCGCAATGCCCATAATGTGGACAGTACCATTGATGGTTTCGATACTGTAGTTAATCGCATAGACGTCTGTGTCAAACATCAGGGCGGTTTTGATGCGGGTCGTGATCAGAAGATCGCTGGCATTGTCCATCAGACTGCTGCCTTGCCCAACAGTGATCTCATTGATGACCCGGTTTACTCCGTTGGCTTGCCAAGCCAGTTCGACGGCTTTCAATTCGCTCTCGGTGCTGTCAACTGTACCTGCCAGCAACACCTCACCTTCGACCACTTCGATTTCGATCCGGCGAAACAGGTTTTCATCTTCTGCGAGAAACTTTTGCCAGATTTCGGCAGTGATGGCGGTATCACTGACTGCCCCGCCAAACCCTCGTTCCTGCATGGCCGCCACACCGGCGGTTGCGCCAGCACCAATCGCAAGTGATGTGCATCCGGCAAGCGGCAAAATGGCAACGATTACCAGAGCCGGTCCGGCTTGCGCGATATAATGTCTGACTTTAACAACACGGTCTTTTGACCGTCGCAATATGCGTGACAGTGATGTCATTAATCGGTTTCTCGCCCCGCTTCCCCCGTCGTCTCAACTGCCAATATGAGGGTAGCCGGTTAAGGAGTTTTAAATTCAAAGCGGGGTTTGGACGATTAATGACTTTTTTCGCATGTGAGTTCCGCCCAGCGACCGGGTGTGACACCAAAGGCACGTTTGAAATGTCGGTTAAGGTGGCTTTGATCGGCAAACCCCGTTTCACCCGCGATATCTACCAACGGATGGCGAAGGGTAATCAGCGAGCGCGCTTTTTGCAGGCGACGCATCATCAGATACCGATACGGTGTTGTTGCAAAACAGGCGCGGAATTGGCGGATCAGGCGATATCGATCAAGCCCGGTGACCTCTTCAAGCTCATCTGATTGCACGGCTCGATCAAAATTATCTTCGAGATATTGTCTGGCCCGTTCCATACGGTCCAGCGCCAGAAGACCCACAGGCTTGACTGGCCCTTTGGCATGACGCGCGAGACCGGAGGCAATGTCAGAGACAAATTGATCTATCAGCAGCGGATCGACATCTTCATCAAGATGAGCCAGCACTGAGGCCAGAGTAGAAGCCAGTTCCGGGTCGGCAATCACCGGATCTGAAACAAAAGGCAGCGAAGCCGTCTCGGCGCCAAGTCCCTGACGGAGCAATGATGGTTCAAGATAAAGCATCCGGTAACGCAAGCCGTCATCGGTTCCTGCGCCCCCGTCATGAAGTTCGTCGGGATGCAGGACAATCACATTGCCTGGCTGGCTGGCACGGAAAGAACCACGATAATTGAAAGTTTGAACGCCCTGCATGGTTATACCCAATGCATAGGTATCGTGCCGGTGTGGCGCAAACATATTGCCAAAGAAAAGGGCTTCCATCCGTTCAATTCCCGGAAGCGGGGCTGCAGAAATGAAGCGTTCGCGCGATTTGCACAAACGTTCAAGACCGTCCGATACGGTTTGGTCTAAAGCATTTTGCATGACGGTTTTCCCGAAAACCCTGATTCTTCAAAATCAACGGATGCACAAATGTTTGATACCAAAGTCGCCGTTGTTCTTCGCAACGATCTGAAAAATTGGCAATTGCTGAATGTCACGGCCTTTTTGATGAGCGGCATCGTTGCCCAGCACCCCGATATTATCGGGGAACCCTATATTGATCGCGACAAGAATATTTATAATCCTTTGTCCCGACAGCCAGCCATCGTTCTGACAGCGGATCAGGATACAATCGCAAAGGTTCATCGTCGCGCACTGGAACGCGGCGTGACCCCATCGCTTTATGTAGAGGAAATGTTTTCTACCGGGCACGACGCCGCCAATCGGGAAGTTTTTGGCCAGTTTTCGCCAGATGATGCAAAGGTTGTGGGAATTGCTCTGCGGGCGGAAAAACGGGTGGCGGATAAAATCATCAAGGGTGCAAAAATGCATCCCTGACGACCGATATGCCATTTCCCCTACAACATCCAAGCATTTTTGAGGTGTTTGAGACGCCACCCGTTGCTGATTGCAATGATGTCAAAACGCAAATCGCCATGATGGCCGATTCGTGTGGCGAAAGTTGAAAGTGCACGGGCGATGCGCTGTTGCTGCTTGGGACGCAATGCATTCAGTGCATCGTCAATGTTGCGGCGATTTTTAACCTCGACAGCGGCGATCAGATTGCCCTTTTGGGCGATGATATCGATCTCCCCGACCGGGCAGCGAAACCGGGTTGCAAGAATGCGGTAACCGCATAGTCTGAGCCACAAGGTACATACCCATTCTGCGCGTCTACCGGCTCTTTCGGCCTTGCGTCGTTCATATATTCCTGCGTTGCGGGCAGTCCGACCGGATTTCATCACTATGCTCCGGATGGTTTGGAAAGCTCAAGCGCACGATTATAAAGGTCTCGCTTTTTCAGGCCGGTCTCTTTGGCAACCTGTTCGGCAGCTTCTTTTGTTCGCAAGGTTTTCAACAGTTCGACCAGACGCGCATCAATGTCGTCAGCATCGGGCTCGGCATCTCGCTCGCTCTGCGGGCCGACGATCACAACGATCTCACCCTTGGGTGCGCCCTCGGCAGCGTAATGAGCAGCCAGATTGCCAAGTGTTTCTGTCCGGACTTCCTCGAACATCTTGGTCAGTTCACGTGCGACAGCAGCTTCGCGCGCATCACCCAGCATTTCGGCCATATCGGCAAGACTGCCAGCCAGCCGTTTGGGACTTTCAAGAAAGATCAGGCTCCCGGGTATACCGGAAAAGCTTGTCAGTTCTTTTTTGCGGGCCGATGTTTTGGGCGGCAGAAAGCCAGCGTAAAAGAAGTGGTCACTGGGCAGGCCGGATAAAACAAGGGCGACAATCGGTGATGAAGCCCCAGGGGCTGCCGTGACGTTAAAGCCCTCGGTTTTGCAATCACGTACCAGTTTATAGCCGGGATCATTGATCAGTGGCGTTCCTGCATCGGAAATCAGGGCAAGCGCCTGTCCCTTGCCAAGGCGGTCCATGATTTCGGGGCGCATTTTGGCGGCATTATGTTCGTGATAGGCGATCCGCTTGGTTTTTACGCCATATCGCGACAATAATTTGCCTGACGTTCTGGTGTCTTCGCACAGGATAATATCGGCACGTTTAAGGATATCGAGTGCACGAAACGTAATATCGCCCAAATTACCGATTGGAGTAGCGACAAGATAAAGACCTGATGAAAGTGGCAAGAGTCGTTCATCCGGTTTACTTGATCCGTCGCGCGCATTACCCTGCGTGCGAAACGAGCTATCGGGAGGTGAGAGTGGGTTTTCCGAAACGTCATCCGTTGCAGAATCTGGACGGGAATTCGGCGTGGTGCCGGGTCGCGCGCCGGACGGCATCTGTGGTGGTCCTTTCGCTGGGGCTTGCGGCATGCAGTGGCACCACGAGTATCACGGACCTGTTGGGCATGCAACGGGATGGGGCGCCTGTAGAAACGGCAAATAACCCTGCAAACGACCCGACCAGGGCCCCTGATCAGGGGCTTCTGACGGACGCAAACCCTTGGCCGGGCGATGCTGCCCTGCCTGAGGGAGAGGGTCAGGAAATACTGACACTTTATAACGATGAGGCGGCATTGAATGAAAAGCGCGTCGCGCTTTTGCTGCCATTATCAGGTCCCAACGAGGAACTGGGGCGCGCCATGCGCCATGCAGCAGAACTGGCGATGTTTGACATTGCCGGTGACGATTTTGTCCTCATGCCGATTGATACGGCAGGAACGTATCAGGGCGGACAGGCCGCAGCCCATCAGGCGATCAATGCCGGTGCGAAAATGATCCTTGGGCCGCTCTTTGCCGAATCGGTTAGTGGTGCCAGTGAAATCGCCAAAGCTGCCGGTGTTCCCGTGATTGCGTTTTCAAACAATCAGCGGGTTGCCGAAAGCGGTGTGTGGGTTAACGGATTTGTCCCCGAAGACCAGATCGCACGTGCTTCCGGGTATGCAACCACGCAAGGCAAATATCGTTTTGCGGCTTTGTTACCGCAAAACGATTATGGCAGACAGATCGCAGGTGCCCTTCAGGGGATTGTTTCGCGGGTCGGGGGCAGCCTAGGTCGGGTCGCGTTCTATGCACCGGGTTCCGAGAATCTGGAACAGACGATCCGCGATTTTGCCAATTACGATGCACGCCGTGCAAACTTGCGGGCACGCAAGCGCGAATTGCAGGCAGATGGTTCGGCAGCGTCCCAGCGTGCATTAAAGCGGCTCGAAGGTGTCGACACACTGGGCGAACTTGATTTCGATGCGTTGATCCTTCCGGCGACCGGCGGAGAGTTAAGGCAGGTCTCTGCCCTTCTGGCGTATTTCGATATCGATAGTTCCGAAGTACAGTTCATCGGAACATTCGGTTGGAACGATCCGGGGCTTTTTTCGGAGCCGGCACTTAAGGGCGGTATCTTTGCTGCACCGGATCCGGAAAACTGGAAACTGTTCTCAGACCGTTTCGAGCGGACATTTGGTGAACAGCCGCCGCGCATTTCAAGCCTTGCCTATGACAGCGCAGCCTTGGCCGCGGTATTATCGCGCGATTCTGGTGATATGACCCGCGATGCCGTTACCAACCCCAATGGCTTTGTCGGGGTGGATGGCATTTTCCGTCTGACAGCACAGGGGCGTTCGGAACGCGGTTATGCCGTGATGCAGATCCAGCCTGACGGTGCCAAGGTTGTTGCACCGGCACCTGCCGCATTTGATCAGGTCTTCTGAGCCGACCGGATAGCAAAGGCTTTAATTGATATGGAATGCCCGCCGATTATGCTTCGGCGGGCATTTTGTCTTTATAGTTGCACAAATCATTGACAATGCAGTCACCACAACGCGGTTTGCGTGCCTTGCAGATATAGCGCCCATGCAGGATTAGCCAGTGATGGGCATGGTTCATGAAACGTGACGGGACCTTTTTCAAAAGGCCCTTTTCGACGGCAAGCACGTTTTTACCGTTTGCCATGCCCGTCCGGTTGCCGAGCCGGAAAATATGGGTATCAACAGCCATCGTGTGTTCGCCCCACGCAATGTTGCGGACAACATTAGCGGTTTTTCGACCGACACCCGGCAGTTCTTCAAGGGCATCCTGATCGTTGGGTACAATCCCGCCATGCTTTTCAACAAGTATGCGTGCCGCTGCCATTACATTCTTGGCCTTGCCGCGATAAAGCCCAATGGTTTTGATATGTTCGATCAGGGCTTCTTCGCCAAGATCCAGCATGTCCTGGGGTGTTTCGACAATCTGGAACAACTTCTTGGTGGCTTTGTTGACACCAACATCGGTTGCCTGTGCCGACAGGGCGACTGCCACCAGAAGTGTATAGGGATTGGTGTAGTCCAGTTCCCCTCTCGGTTCCGGGTCGGCGTCCGAAAGACGCTGGAAAAATTCTTCTATGGCGGCTTTGCTCATCGGGCGGGACATAGGTCTTTATCTCTGTGTTGATGCCGCATTTTGCGGTCATTTTCGGGATGTTAAGAGTTTGGCTTCCTCTATCGCCGGTCTGATCTACTGACATCGAAATATATAAACTGCCGTTCTGCAAAGGTCGAATTTTGATTGCGGCAGATCTGGAAGCGTTCCAGAATTGACGGATTGGAAACGCTGCAAACCGGTCGATTACGATGCCAGCCGTACCAAGAACCGAAAAGCCGATATTTCGCATCGATCTGCGCCCGCCACGTTCGTTAAGCAGGCGGGCAGCGCGCAATATTGTCGTGATACTGGCATGTGTCATGACATCAATCGGTTTGATTTTCTGGGCTGTTGGTGCCTGGCCGGTAATCGGATTTTTGGGCGTTGATGTGATATTGCTGGCGCTGGCTTTTCATTTCAGTTTTCGCGCGGCAAGAGCAGAAGAGCGGATCGAACTCCGTCGGGGCAATTTGCGTGTCATCAGAATTTCTGCGCGGGGCACGCGGCAGGAATTTGATTTTCAGCCCTATTGGCTTCAGGTGGTGCTGGAACGGGGTGAGGATGATCAATGCGAACTTTATTTGCGATCGCACGGCAAGCGTTTCGAGATCGCGGGGTTCTTGGGGGCCGAGGAAAAGACGGATCTGGCCGGGAAGCTTGATCGTTTGCTGCGTCAGGTACGATGCCATCCTGACCTACAGCCCGCGGGATTATCCTGAAATCAAGGCGCGGCGGTGCTTTTCCCCAATTTCCAGACTGCTTTGCAGTCTTGGTATCCCCGATATGCTTTGGGTGAATTCCCCCATAATTAATTGCGAAAACAGTCTGAAAAGATGCAATTTTGGCCGTGAAATCGCTTCGGGAATGGGTTCCGGATACCGGATTCCGCGTTTCAGAGTAAAATTCACCCGAGATTCCCCGTTTTCACCGCTTGCGAGTTTTTGATGACTTTCATATATAGGTGCGCGGGGTAATTACCCCACGAAATTTGAGACTATTACAACCATTGGTCCCAGGAGGTCCTGCGCAGCGCTTAGATCGTGAAGGCTGCGGGACGGACCGGCCGCTAAAAGAGGAACTTACTATGGGCAAGATTATCGGTATCGACCTTGGCACTACCAACTCCTGCGTCGCAGTCATGGACGGCAAAGAAGGCCGCGTGATCGAGAACAGCGAAGGTGCCCGTACCACGCCGTCGATGGTCGCTTTCACCAATGACGGTGAGCGCCTTGTCGGTCAGCCTGCGAAACGTCAGGCTGTGACCAACCCGGAAAACACCCTGTTTGCGATTAAACGTCTGATCGGCCGTCGTTACGGCGACCCGGAAGTCGAAAAAGACAAAGACCTTGTCCCGTACAAAATTGTCGCCGGCGAGAATGGCGACGCATGGGTTGAAGTCAATGGCGAGAAAATGGCACCGAGCCAGATCGCAGCCATGGTGCTTCAGAAAATGAAGGAAACCGCAGAAGCCCATCTGGGTGAGCCGGTAACCGAAGCCGTTATTACTGTTCCGGCATATTTCAATGACAGCCAGCGTCAGGCAACCAAGGATGCCGGTAAAATTGCGGGTCTTGAAGTGAAGCGCATCATCAACGAGCCGACCGCAGCCGCACTGGCTTATGGTCTGGACAAAAAAGATGGTGGCACCGTGGTCGTTTATGACCTTGGTGGCGGTACCTTTGACGTGTCGGTTCTTGAAATCGGCGACGGTGTCTTCGAAGTTAAATCGACCAACGGCGATACCTTCCTTGGTGGTGAAGACTTCGATAAAAACATCATCGATTACCTTGCGGACGAGTTCAAAAAAGAACAGCAGATCGACCTGCGTAAGGACCGGCTGGCACTTCAGCGCCTGAAAGAGGCCGCCGAGAAAGCCAAGATCGAGCTTTCCTCGTCGATGCAGACCGAAGTGAACCTGCCGTTTATCACCGCTGACGCATCAGGCCCGAAACACCTGAATATCAAGCTGTCGCGTGCGAAGCTTGAAAGCCTTGTTGGTGACCTGATCGAACGCACGATGACCCCGTGTAAAGCGGCCCTGAAAGATGCCGGTATCACCGCAGGTGAAATCGACGACGTGATCTTGGTTGGCGGCATGACCCGTATGCCGAAGGTTCAGGAACGCGTGAAGGAATTCTTTGGCCGTGATCCGCACAAGGGTGTGAACCCGGATGAAGTGGTAGCACTTGGTGCCGCCATTCAGGGCGGTGTCCTGCAGGGTGATGTCAAAGACGTTCTTCTGCTTGACGTGACTCCGCTGTCGCTGGGTATTGAAACCCTTGGTGGCGTATTCACCCGACTGATCGACCGCAACACCACGATCCCGACCCGCAAGTCGCAGACTTTCTCGACCGCGGAAGACAACCAGACGGCTGTTACCATCCGTGTCTTCCAGGGTGAACGCGAAATGGCTGCTGACAACAAGATGCTTGGCCAGTTCGATCTGGTCGGTATCCCGCCGGCACCGCGCGGTGTTCCGCAGATCGAGGTGACTTTCGACATTGATGCCAACGGTATCGTCAACGTGTCTGCCAAAGACAAGGCGACCAACAAGGAACAGCAGATCCGCATTCAGGCATCTGGTGGTCTTGGCGATGACGAAATCGAAAAAATGGTCAAGGATGCCGAAGCCAACGCGGAATCCGATAAAAAGCGTAAAGCGCTTGTCGAAGCCCGTAACCAGGCAGAAGCAGTTATCCATTCGACCGAGAAAAACCTTGCCGAACACGGTGACAAGGTTGATGCCGGTGCGAAATCAATGATCGAAGATGCTCTGTCGGCGCTTAAAGAAGCCAAGGACGGCGAAGATCCGGAAGCGATCACCGCGAAGGTCAACGAACTTCAGCAGGCTGCGATGAAACTTGGCGAAGCCATGTATCAGGCACAGCAGGCCGAAGAAGGTGGCGAAGGTGAAACTGCCGGCGCATCTGCACAGGCCGATGACGGTGTTGTTGACGCCGACTTTGAAGAAGTCGATGACAGCAAAAAAGACAAGTAAGGCGACCGCAGAGGTCGTCTTGAACGACGCCCTGTAAATAAAAATCGGGCCGTTCCGGACGCAGATAATTGCGGGAACGGCCCGACCGTATTTCGGAGTTACAGATGGCGAAAGAAGATTATTACGAGCTGTTGGGTGTTGGCAAAGATGCCGACGCAGCCGCGCTCAAAAGCGCCTATCGTAAACAGGCGATGAAGTACCATCCGGATAAAAATCCGGGCGATACCGAAGCCGAAGTAAAATTCAAGCAAGTCAACGAAGCCTATGAAGTCCTGAAAGATCAGGAAAAGCGTGCTGCCTATGACCGGTTTGGTCATGCTGCGTTTGAGCAAGGTGGACCGGGCGGTGCCGGTGGTTTCGGTGGCGGCTTTGGCGGTGGTTTCGGAGGCGGCGGATTTGCCGACGTTTTCGACGAGATTTTCGGGGCCATGGGTGGTGGTCGCCGTGGCGGTGGATCGTCGCGCGGCGCCGACCTTCGTTACAATATGGCCATCTCGCTTGAAGAAGCGTTTGAAGGCAAAAAGGCCGAGATCACCATTCCGGGCTCGGTTGCCTGCGAAGAATGCCATGGCAGCGGTGCCGAGGCAGGTTCGCAGCCGGTAACCTGTCCGACCTGTAATGGTCATGGCAAGGTCCGCGCGCAGCAGGGCTTCTTTACGATCGAGCGTACCTGCCCGAGCTGTCATGGCAAAGGCAAAATCATCAAGAATCCGTGCAAATCCTGCCATGGTGTCGGTCGTGTCGAACAGGAAAAGACCCTGTCGGTGACGATCCCGGCCGGGGTTGAGGATGGCACGCGTATCCGTCTTGCGGGCGAGGGTGAAGCGGGTGCCAATGGCGCACCGGCAGGTGATTTGTATATCTTCCTTGATATCCAGAATCATCGCTTCTTCCAGCGTGATGGGGCGAACCTGTATTGCCGGATTCCGATCCCGATGAGCAAGGCAGCCCTTGGCGGCACCATTGAGGTGCCGACAATTGAGGGAACTCGCACCCGGATCAACATCCCGGAAGGTACGCAATCGGGACAGCAATTGCGTCTGCGTGGCAAGGGCATGACCATCCTGCGGTCGCAGGCACGTGGTGACATGTTCGTTGAAATCAGTGTCGAAACCCCGGTCAGACTGACCGAGCGGCAGAAAGAGCTTTTGAAAGAGTTTGACGAGATTTCGCGCGAAGAAGGCAGTAACCCGGAAAGCGAAGGGTTCTTTTCCAAGATGAAGGAAATCTGGAAAGATCTGACGGATTAGGTGCTGCACCAGATCGTTCCGATTTCGGAACGAAATATATTTTAACCCCGCTCTGTTATTCCGAGCGGGGTTTCTCTTTGGCTTGATCGTTTGGCCACGGACGACTTTTGATGAAATCGATGAAGGTCCGCAACGGTGTGGGGACAAGGCGTCGCCCTGGATAATACAGTTTGGGACCCGGAAACCGCGGCCACCAGTCCGCAAGCACCGGGACGAGCGCACCGCTATCAAAATAGGGCTGAAGCCAGTCCTCAAACAGGTAAACGATACCCGTGCCCATACAGGCGGCGTGAGTCGCAAGGTCAGTTCCCCCGCCAGGGCGCACAAGCAACGGCCCGCCGGGGTTTAGTTCAATGGTTTCATCACCGCGCTCAAATTCCCATGAGATCATGGTCCCGCTTGCAAAGCGTCCGCGCAGGCAGGCATGTTCCAGAAGATCGCGGGGATGTTCTGGCATACCGTGTTTTTCCAGATATCCCGGTGACGCCGCGGCAGCAAAACGCTGGGTGCGCGGGCCAATCGGAATTGCAATCATGTCTAGTTCCAGACTTTCGTCATAACGAATACCGGCATCGCATCCTTCGGCCAGAACATCGACGAAGTTTTCCTCGGTAATGACCTCGACGCGGATATCGGGATAGGCAGCAAGAAAAGGTGGAATAAAGTGCGGTAGAACAAGGCGTGCCGCACTTACAGGCACGTTCAGTTTCAGAGTCCCTGCCGGACGGCTGCGGAAGCTGTTCACCACATCAAGAGCCAGTTCCATTTCATCAAGGGCAGGAGAAAGCCGGTTTAACAATCCTTCACCGGCTTCGGTCAGCGCAACACTGCGTGTGCTGCGGTTAAACAGCCTTACGCCAAGCTCGGCTTCCAGTCGTCTGACCTGATCGCTTAGACGTGATGCGCTTCCACCGCTGATACGGGCACCTTCGCGAAAACCGCCCGCGCGGGCAACGGTGACGAATGCGGTGATGTTAGGCAGATCAAGTTTCATTGTTTTGAATCCCGTACAGCTTGTTCTGATTGTACCGGATTGTAGATCAAAACAGTAGGGTCTAGCTTCGGGACAGAAATCGAATGTCTGACATGAAAGGAGATTTCCATGTCCAATATCGAGCAGGCCGGAAATTTCAATATCGGTGATCTAAGCGTTAAACGTATGGGTTATGGCGCGATGCAGTTGGCTGGGCCTGGTGTTTTTGGCCCACCCAAAGATCGCGACAGTGCGATCAGGGTGCTGCGCAACGCGGTCGAAGCGGGCGTCAATCATATTGATACCAGCGACTTTTATGGCCCGCACATTACCAACCGGCTGATTCGTGAAGCCCTTCATCCTTATCAGGATGATCTTGTGATCGTGACAAAGATCAGTGCAAAGCGAGGCGATGACGGGTCGTGGTTGCCGGCACTGTCGGCTGCTGAATTGACCTCCGCAGTGCATGATAATCTTCGCAATCTGGGGATTGATGTGATTGATGTTGTCAATTTTCGATCAATGCACGGGCTGCACGGACCAGCGGAAGGTTCAATTGAAGAACAGCTTAGCGTTTTGGCCCAATTGCAGCAGCAGGGATTGATCCGACATATCGGATTGTCGAATGTGACACCGACCCAGATCGAGGAAGGGCGCAAGATTTGTGACATCGTCTGTGTGCAGAATCAGTACAATCTGGCGCATCGCGATGATGACGGATTGATCGATAGCCTTGCGGCTGATGGCATTCCCTATGTGCCGTTTTTCCCGCTTGGCGGTTTTTCGCCATTACAGTCAGAAGCCCTTTCACAGGTTGCCAGGCGCCTTGACGTAACGCCGATGCAGGTTGCCCTTGCCTGGTTGTTGCAGCGTTCGGCCAATATCCTGTTGATTCCGGGAACGTCATCGTCCGAGCATTTGACGCAGAACCTTGCGGCGGCCAGCCTTAAGCTTCCGGTTGACGCTGTTGCCGAACTTGACGGGATTGCAGTGCGATCCGCGACAACAGGCTGAATGTTGATTTGTCCGACATTTGGACATTTCCGATGATTTCATCGCAGGGCGGCATGTGCTAAAGCAATGACACGTTTGAAATTGCTTGCCGGAGGAGACCGGAAATGAAAATCGGGATTGTCGGATGTGCTGGCCGTATGGGGCGCATGCTGGTCAATGAAACGGCCAAAACCAACGGCTGCGAGGTTGGCGGTGGTACCGATCTGCCAGACAGCCCGTATGTCGGCAAGGACGTCACCCTGATTGCTGGTCTGGAAGAAAGTGGCGTTCTGGTCGGTGACGATCCCAAGGCATTGTTTGAAGCTGTTGATGCGGTGATTGATTTCACCGCACCGGCTGCGACCATGAACCATGCCAAACTGGCAGCTGAAACCGGCAAAATCTTGGTGATCGGTACGACCGGGCTTTCAAACGACCAGAAAGCGGAGCTTAAGCTTGCAGCCAAAACAGCAACCATCATTTTCGCACCGAATATGAGTGTCGGTGTGAACCTTGCCTTTGCACTGGTCGAGAAGGTTGCAGCGGTCCTTGATAAGGATACGGCTGATATCGAAATCGTCGAAATGCATCATAAACATAAAGTTGATGCACCATCAGGCACGGCACTTGGCCTTGGTGAGGCGGCGGCAAAGGGTCGTGGGGTTGATCTGGATGCGGTTTCGGTGCGGTCGCGCGACGGGCATACCGGCGCACGTGAAAACGGCACCATCGGCTTTGCAACGCTGCGTGGTGGCGATGTTGTTGGCGATCACACGGTTGTTTTTGCCTGCGAGGGCGAGCGGATCGAAATTACACACAAGGCATCATCACGCGAAGTTTTCGCCAAAGGTGCGGTGCGTGCCGCGAAATGGGCCGAAGGCAAGGAGCCCGGTCTTTATTCGATGCGCGACGTCCTGGGCCTTTAAGCCAGCCCTGATCGGGTTATTTTATGCAAAAGCCCCGGCAGTGCTGCCGGGGCTTTTGTTTTGCTGAGGTATCGGGATATTGATCCGATCAATGGGCATCCGCCCAGCTATTCCCGATACCGGCATCCGCGATAAGCGGTACGGACAGCTGTGCGGCATTTTCCATGACCTCACGGATCACCTTGACGGCCTTTTCTGTTTCGTCTTCAGGGGCTTCAAAGATCAATTCATCGTGGACCTGAAGCAGCATGCGGGTTTTAAGCCCCGCATCAAGAAGCGCACCCGGAACGGCAATCATCGCGCGTTTGATGATGTCAGCAGCACCGCCCTGAATCGGGGCGTTGATCGCGGCACGTTCGCCAAAGCTTCGGCGCATGCCGTTTTTATCATTGATGCCGTTGATATGAATCTGGCGGCCAAACAGGGTTCTGACAAAGCCATGCTTTTTGGCGAAATCTTTGGCCTGTTCCATGTAATCGCGAATGCCGGGATAGATTTCGAAATAGGCTTCGATAAAGGCTTTGGCTTCTTTTTGCGGGATACCAAGCTGGTTGGCGAGGCCAAAGGCCGAAATACCGTAAATGATGCCGAAATTGATGGCCTTGGCTTTGCGGCGGACCATCGGATCCATGCCTTCGATTGGTACGCCGAATACCTTGGATGCCGTCGCGGCGTGGATATCCTTGCCATCTTTGAACGCATCGCGTAGGGCGTCGATTTCGGCGACATGCGCCAGAAGACGCAATTCAATCTGCGAATAGTCGGCAGAAATCAGTTTGCAACCGGGTTCCGAGATAAAGGCAGTACGGATTTTACGGCCTTCCTCGCTTCTGATCGGAATGTTTTGCAGGTTTGGGTCGTTTGACGACAGACGACCGGTATTCACATTGGTCTGGCCGTAACTTGTGTGGACGCGGCCGGTTTCCGGATTGATATGATGGGCAAGCGCGTCGGTATAAGTGCTTTTAAGCTTTGAAAGCTGCCGCCATTCAAGGATTTTGGTTGGCAGGTCATGTCCCTGGGCCGCCAATGCTTCAAGAACATCCGCGCCGGTCTGCCACGCACCGGTTTTGGTCTTTTTCCCGCCCGGCAGGCTCATCTTTTCAAACAGGATTTCGCCAAGCTGTTTGGGACTGCCCAGATTGAACGGTTCACCAGCCATTTGATGAATGGTTTCTTCAAGGGCGGCCATCCGTTTGGCAAAATCGTTCGATAGGGTTTTGAGCTTGTTCGCGTCAATACGGATGCCAAGGCTTTCCATTTTGGCCAGTACCGGTACAAGCGGCCGATCCAGCGTTTCATAAACGCTGGCCATATGTTCCTGCGCAATGCGGGGCTTCAGAAGCCGGTGCAGGCGCAATGTGATATCGGCGTCTTCGGCAGCGTAATCAAGCGCCTTGTCGAGCGGAACCTGATCAAACGTGATCTGGGTCTTGCCCGATCCGCAAACATCGGAAAACTTGATTGGTTTGTAATCCAGATGCAGTTCGGCCAATTCATCCATGCCATGGCCGTGGCTTGTGCCGTCCAGAACATAGGACAGCACCATGGTGTCGTCTATCGGGGCGACATTGATGCCATGACGGGACAATACGATCATATCGTATTTCAGGTTCTGGCCGACCTTAAGAACGCCCGGGTCTTCCAGAAGAGGTTTGAGTAAGGCAATCGCGCGATCAAGCGGGATTTGCTTTGGGACATCTATTTTTGCCGGTGCCTCGGCAGGGGCATCGAAATCGAAACCTCCCTGTGCTTCGCCACTTTCGCCGTGACCCTGTCCATGCCCGACAGGGATATAACAGCCATTGCCCGGTTCGGTCGAAAGCGAAATGCCAACCAGCTTGGCCTGATGGGCATTAAGCGATGTGGTTTCGGTATCGACAGCAACCGTACCGGTATATTCAGCCATTGAAATCCAGTGCCTTAGGCGGTCTTCATCCTGCACCAGTTCATATTCTGCCTTTTCAACACTGATATCATTGACACCGGTTCCGGGCTCGACAATGCCGTCGGCATCAACAGAACCACCGAATTTCGCCTTTATCTTAGAAATCAGTGATTTAAAGCCGTGTGTTGAAACAAAGCTTAAAAGAACATCCGGATCAGGTTCGCGCAGTTCGAAGCCATCAAGTTTCTCGACAACCGGAACGTCGGTTTTGAGGGTCACCAGATCGCGCGAAATGCGGGCCAGTTCGGCATTCTCGATCAGTTTCTCACGGCGTTTGGGTTGCTTGATTTCTCCTGCACGTTCCAGCAAACCATCTAGATCGCCATATTCATCAATCAGTTGGGCTGCGGTTTTGATACCGATGCCTGGTACACCGGGTACGTTATCAACGGAATCGCCAGCCAATGCCTGAATATCAGTGACCTTATCCGGTGTGACGCCGAATTTTTCGAGAACCTCTGGTGCGCCAATGGTGCGATTCTTCATCGCATCAAACATTTGCACCCGGTCCGTGACAAGTTGCATCAGGTCCTTGTCCGAAGACACGATAATCACATCGGATCCTTCGGCCTCAGCCTGTCGGGCGTAGGTCGCGATCAGATCATCGGCCTCGTATCCTTCGAGTTCGATCGAAGGCAGGTTGAAGGCACGCGTCGCATCACGGATAAGCCCGAACTGGGGGACGAGTTCTTCGGGCGGCGGCGGACGGTGCGCTTTGTATTCGGGATAGAAGTCGTTTCTGAACGACTTACCCTTGGTATCGAAGATAACCGCCATATGATCGGGCTTGGTATCTTCGCGCAATTTCATCAGCATGGTACAGAAACCATACACCGCATTCACCGGCGTACCATCCGGACTGGTCATCGGTGGCAAGGCATGGAAGGCCCGGAAAATAAAGCCCGATCCGTCAACCAGAACAACGCGACGGGGGGATTTACCGGTGGATGGCGCAGAATCTGTCATGCGTCTAATGCTCATTCATTCGTGTGATTTGATGGCCCGCAGAATGCCCGATCCAGCGGGCTAAGTCGAGTGGGGCATCGCCGAAAGCGGGAATATATTGGCTGTTTCCGGCTCTACTACTGACAGGAGAATATCAGGAGAGAACAAGAATTTTGATTATCGTGTCGACATCGAAATGAAAACTTCGATCATGATCGTATTCTGACCATTTATGTCAGGATGTCGCTTTGGGCTTATCAGAAAGCGAAGGGATTGATATGGTCTATCGCAGTGCAACTTCCCTTCGGGAAACGGGAGAACCGGTCATTGCCGGCGATGGAAGATAAACCGGTTTTCAAGCCACAAGGCATCGGCATTGAAACCGCAGAACCGACGCGCGAGCTGCATGACGACATGAAGCTGGTAAATCGGCGCAAGAAGGCCAAAAAAGCCGAACGGGTTGCGCGGTCCAACGGATCGGGATGGCGCAGGTTCTTTAGTGCGTCCTCATGGATGCGCTTTCTTATTACGTTCGGAATTTTCGGGCTTTTCCTGCACGGTTTGTTCGTTGTCTTTGGTGTTTATGACCGTAACCAGCGTCTTCCGGCGGTCGACCATTTCGTGCTGCTGATCAAACTCGTGGTGTTCATCGCACTGATGTACCTGTTTTACGCGATGCTGATGCATTACGGGCCGATCCGCCACAAGGTGCGCGGGATATTCTTCCTTGCACTCGCCCCCGTGGCGGCGGTTTGCATTTTCATGATTTATGGCGGTGGGCAGCTATTCGGTAGTTTTCTGCCGGTTTTGCAGTTCCTGACCCTTACCATCGGTGTAGGGGGATTTCTGCTTTATGTGTTGGGTTACACATGGGTTACCGGTCGCACTGTTCGGCGCGAAGCAGATCGTTATGACCGGATGGAGCATGCAAGGAACCAGATGTCGAAAGAGGGTGCCTCTGCCGGATTGCCGCCCGGTGTGGCCGGAGACCGGCGCAAGGTGCACAAAGCTGGCAGTCTTCGCCTGCGCAAGGATGATGACGGATCATCAAACGGCAGTGGCACGGGGGGCGGCAGTTCATCAGCAGTAAACAATAAAGTGCGTTTACCGGAAATCTGATCGTGAGACGGTCAGATCAGGCGTGATTTTCCAGTACAACACCTGCCAGATAAAGCGATCCCAAAATCAAAACTCTTTTGGGTTTTGCAACAGCGTTCTTCAGAACGGCCAACGCATCATCCAAGGTTTCGCAGGCATGTGCATTTGCGATTCCTGCTGTGGCGGCAGCATCACGCAACGTATCGGCGCTGTGGACTTCGTGATCTCCCGGGATCGGAATGCCGGCAAATGATGTGATATGAGTGGCCAGGGGTTGGAGAAATGCGACCGGGTCCCTGTTATCAAGCATTCCCATGATCGCGACGGTATCGCCTTTGGGCTGTCGGGACAGCCAGTCTGCGATGACTTCGGCTGCTGCGATATTGTGTCCCCCATCCAGAATAAGCTCGCACCTCTCAGGCAGGACATCACAAAGCGGTCCGGTGATCAGCTTCTGAAGGCGTGCGGGCCAGATGGCTTGGCTGATTCCGCGCGCTATTATTGCCAAATCCGGCCCTGCGACATCGGGAATACCGGCGTAGCGTGCAGCGGTAATGGCGGTCGCGGCATTGATAAATTGGTGGCGCCCCGGCAAGGCAGGCAAAGGCAAATCAAATTCTTCTTCGGTAATGCGAAGCGTAAAGCCGTCCTCGCGTTCGGCGGTGATGCCGAAATTCGTGATCAGGGGGCTGCCGATATCGTTGGCGTGGCGGGCAAGCGTATCAAAGGCCTCAAGGCTTTGAGGTGCAAGCACACACGGTACACCCGGCTTCATGATCCCGGCCTTTTCAAAGGCGATCTTGGCAATAGTATCGCCAAGGAAGCCCTGATGATCAAGCGAGATTGGTGTAATAACGGTCAGAGCCGGTTTATCAATCACGTTTGATGCATCAACCCGCCCGCCAAGACCGGTTTCAAGCAGGACAACGTCTGCCGGAACCCGTGAATAGGCCAGAAAAGCTGCTGCCTGGGTGATTTCAAAAAAGGTTATCTGTTCGCCGTCATTGATTGCTTCGACTTCTTCAAGAAGGTCGCACAGCATGTCTTCGGTGATCAGTTCACCGGCCAGACGTATGCGTTCGTGAAAGCGAACAAGATGGGGGGAAGTAGATGTATGAACACGAAGGCCCGCAGCCTCATAGATGGCACGCAGGTAGGCCAGTGTTGATCCCTTGCCATTGGTTCCGGCCAGATGAATGACCGGTGGCAAATTCAGGTGCGGATTACCCAGCTTGGCGAGCAAGCGGGTAATCCGACCCAATGAAAGATCGATCACTTTTGGATGAAGCTGGCCCAGACGCGCAAGAATCGCGTCACTTCTTGGCGTTGTCACCTTCGGTCTCGGCCTTTTTCGCGGGTTTCTTTTTCGCATCCTTGATCGGAACGATCGCGGCACCCGGCTTGGTGCGGCGGATCATATCGATCAGGTGACCGATGGTTTCATTCAGTTCACCGCGCGGCACGACCATATCGACCATCCCGTGTTCCAGAAGATATTCGGCTGTCTGGAAATCATCGGGAAGTTTTTCGCGAATGGTATTTTCAATCACGCGACGACCGGCAAAACCGATCTGTGCACCCGGCTCGGCAATCTGGATATCTCCCAGCATGGCGAAGGATGCCGAAACACCACCGGTGGTCGGATCGGTGAGAAGGACGAAATAGGGCAGACCCTTTTCCTTGACCTTCTCGATCGCGGCCGTGGTGCGCGCCATTTGCATCAGGCTTAGAATGCCTTCCTGCATACGCGCACCGCCCGACGCCGGAACGATGATAAGGGCCGCATCCTGAACCGTTGCGAGCTCGGCCGCGGCAACGATGCCTTCGCCAACGGCGGTGCCCATCGATCCGCCCATGAAGGAAAAATCAAAGACCGCAACGACGGTTGCATGACCGCCGACATCGCCATGCGCAACAGCCAGGGCATCCTTGTAGGTTGCCTTGGCCTGTGCCGCTTTCAGGCGGTCGGTGTATTTTTTCTGGTCGCGGAATTTCAGCGGATCGACCGGAACGCTCGGCAGTTCTATGAGCTGATATTTGCCCTCATCGAACAGGAGTTCAAGACGGTCCTTGGCTGAAATGCGCATATGATGGCCGCAATGCTGGCAAACATGTTTGTTCTTTGCCAGGTCACGGTGGAAGATCATCTGTTCGCACGACGGGCACTTATGCCAGAGATTTTCGGGCACATCGGTGCGGCGAACAAGTTTCTGAATCTTGGGACGGACGAATTCTGTCAGCCACGACATATCGGATACTGATCCTTGGTTTTGCCTATATCGGTCATTTCACAGCAACGCACAGCATTAGTTGCGCGCGTTGCGTACCCCGTCTGCAAGTTCGCGAACAAGGCCTGTGACCATAGAGGCGGTCTTATCGGTGGCCTTGCCGTTTTCGTCAAGACTTTCGGCAATTTTTGATACGATTGCCGACCCGACCACAGCAGCATCCGCCTGCCGGGCAACTTCTGCGGCCTGGGTCGCGTTCTTGATACCGAAACCAACGGCAATCGGCAAATCCGTATGGCGACGCAGGCGTGCCATGGCTTCGACAATCTGGTCATTGGTTGCCGAACCGGCACCTGTAACACCAGCAACCGAGACATAGTAAACAAAGCCCGACGTATTCTGAACGAGTTTCGGCAGGCGTTTGTCATCGGATGTCGGGGTTGTCAGTCGAATGAAGGACAAACCTTTTTCCACGGTCGGGACGCAAAGTTCGGCATCCTCTTCGGGCGGCAGATCTACGACAATCAGGCCATCAACCCCTGCATTGCGTGCATCTTCAAGGAATTCGGCAACGCCATAGATATAGATCGGGTTATAATAGCCCATCAGAATAATGGGCGTTTCGTGATCCTGATCGCGGAAACCGCGAACCAGAGACAGGGTCTTGCGCATATGCATGCCGGCTGCCAATGCTCGGATTGAGGCTTCCTGAATTGCCGGTCCATCGGCCATCGGATCGGTAAATGGCATACCAAGTTCGATCACATCCGCACCGGCTTCGGGCAGGGCTTTCAGGATTTCGAACGATGCTTCCGGGTCCGGGTCACCTGCGGTGATAAAGGTCACCAGACCGGCACGACCTTCTTCCCTGAGCTTAGCGAAACGTTTGGCAATGCGGTCCTGGCCGCCGATGATTGCGTCGCTCACAGTTCTACTCCCAGTGCTTCGGCCACGGTAAAGATGTCCTTGTCACCCCGGCCACTCAGACACATGAGGATGATCTTGTCCTTGCCCATTTTCGGCGCTTCTTTCATCACCTGAGCAATGGCATGGCTGCATTCCAGTGCCGGAATGATGCCTTCGAGTTCGGAACAGAGCTTAAAGGCCTCAAGCGCCTCTTTGTCTCCAATCGGCTCGTACCGGGCGCGTCCGATATCTTTGAGCCAGCTATGTTCGGGGCCGATACCCGGATAATCCAGACCGGCAGAAATCGAATCGGCTTCCTTGATCTGGCCATCGTCATCCATCAGCAAATAGGTACGATTGCCATGAAGAACGCCGGGTTTACCGGCACTCAGGCTGGCGGCATGCTTTCCGGTATGAATACCGTGACCGGCTGCTTCGACACCGACAACCTCGATATCCTTGTCATCTAGGAACGGGTGGAACAGGCCGATCGCGTTTGAGCCGCCACCGACCGCCGCGATTACCTGATCGGGCAGGCGGCCTTCCTGTTCAAGGATCTGTTCTTTGGCTTCGTTGCCGATCACGCACTGGAAATCGCGGACCAGTTCCGGATAGGGGTGCGGACCCGCAGCGGTACCAATGATGTAGAAAGTATCTTCGACATTGGTGACCCAGTCCCGAAGGGCTTCGTTCATCGCATCTTTAAGCGAGCAGGAACCGGATTTGACCGGTTTGACCTCCGCCCCCAGAAGCCGCATGCGGAAGACATTTGGCGACTGGCGCTCGATATCCTTCGAGCCCATGTAAACCGTGCAGGGCAGTCCAAAACGTGCACATACCGTTGCGGTTGCTACTCCGTGCTGGCCTGCACCAGTTTCGGCAATGATACGGGTTTTGCCCATGCGCTTGGCCAGAAGGATTTGGCCAATACAGTTGTTGATCTTGTGCGCGCCGGTATGGTTCAGGTCCTCGCGCTTGAAATAAATCTTTGCACCGCCAAGATGTTCGGTCAGGCGTTCGGCGTAATAAAGCGGGTTCGCGCGACCGACATAGTGTTTCAGGTAATAATCGAGTTCTTTCTGAAACGCCGGGTCTTTCTTGGCATCCTTGTAGGCCTGCTCCAGCTCGAGAATCAGCGGCATCAGGGTTTCGGCGACAAAGCGGCCCCCGAAATTGCCGAAATGTCCATCCGGATCCGGAAGGGCACGATAGCTGTTAAGCGCGGTTGGTGCAGACGTCATAGGATTTCCCCGTGGATGGGCCGCGAACGGTGCCGCGACGGCAAAGACATGCGACAGTCATTGGATCAGCGAGAAGCCGCCGGTGTTAACGGGATTGGCAGCCTTAACGCTGGTTCCTTCTACCCGTGGCCGGGCAAAACGGATTAATGGGCTGCGTGCTCGGCCTGGGATTTGTCGAAAATATATTTCTTCGAGCAATAAGGGCAGACCACCTCACCCTTTTCCTCAAGATTGAGGTAAACGGTGGGATGACCAAGGTGGCCTTTACCGCCGTCACAGGCAACATTCAGGCTGCCGACTTTGATTTCTTCGGTGATCTTCATATATCCAGCTTCCCAGTTAGCACAGGCATAGGTGTTGTCATCGGTTGATCATCGGCTTGAAACAGGGCCAAGAGCCATTGACCCAGCTTTGATGGGGATGATACCGATTGCGCATATTCAATCAACACTTCCGCATGGTCTTAGCGCAAACAAGCCACGCGGAAAAGAGCGGAGATCACGCATTCATGACTGCAATGCCCGACTACGCCATCGAAGTCGAAGGGCTGACCAAGCTCTACAAGGGTGCGAACGGCGAAAAACTGGCACTGGATAACGTGTCGTTGAAAATTCCACGCGGTTCATTTTTCGCCCTTCTTGGTCCGAATGGCGCCGGAAAGTCCACATTTATCAATATTTTGGCCGGTCTTGTCACCAAGACAAGCGGTACGGCAAAAATCTGGGGCCATGATATCGAAACCGAAATGCGCGCTGCGCGGTGTTCGATCGGGATCGTGCCGCAGGAACTTAATCTGGACGCATTTTTCACGCCGCGTCAGGCGATGGAATTGCAGGCAGGCCTGTATGGTGTCCCCAAACCGGAACGGCGTACGGACGAGATTCTTGCCGCTCTTGGCCTGTCAGATAAGGCCGATTCCTATTCCCGCTCGCTTTCGGGTGGGATGCGTCGGCGTCTTCTGGTCGGCAAGGCGATGGTCCATATGCCGCCGGTTCTGGTGCTGGATGAACCAACGGCCGGGGTCGATATCGAACTGCGTCAGCAGCTTTGGGCTTATGTGAAAGAACTGAACAAGGCAGGTGTTACGATTGTTCTGACCACGCATTATCTTGAAGAAGCCGAAGAGCTGTGTGACGAGATTGCGATCATCAACAAGGGCAATGTGATTGCCCATGAAGACAAACGCAGTCTTCTGCGCCGGATTGACCACAAAACGCTGGTTCTCACAGTTAAAAACGAACTCAATGCCGTGCCCGACGAACTCACCCCTTGGGGGGCGGAGCTTAAGGCCGCAAACCAGATCGCGCTGAATTACCGGCCCAGCAATACCCAGATGGCTGAAATCCTTAACGCCATTCAGGGTTGCGGTCTCGCAATTACCGACCTGTCGACCGAGGAAGGCGATCTTGAAGATATCTTCCTGATGCTGACACGCGATAATGACAAGGCCCGTGCGGGTAAGGCTGCCTGATTTTCAAGCAGTTGCCAGATCATTCAAAACCCTGCAAGTTTCTTGCAGGGTTTTGTTTTTTCCCCTTAACTTGGCTTTCAAACGCAAACCAGAATGACTTCGGGAGCGGCAATTAACCACATGTCGAAAACATTGTTGCGGTTTGTCGGGCTCGGGTTCTCGTTTTTGCTGGTGGCTTGCGCACCGACTGTCAAGCCTGCCGGTGATCCGGTTGGCAGCGTTAAAATTACCCAAAATGCGTTCATTGCATCTGACGGGGAATCGTTACCCTTGCAGCATTGGGGCCCGGTTGACGATCCGGATGCGGTGATCCTTGGCCTGCACGGATTTGGCGATTACGCCAATGCATTTGACGAAGCCGGAACGACGCTGGCGTCTGATAATATTGTGCTTTTTGCTTATGACCAGCGCGGCTTTGGGCGCACTGCGACGCGACCTTTCTGGTCGGGAATACAAAGCCTCGTCAATGATGCCGCTGACATGCTGGTCACCCTTCGTTTGCAATATCCGGGTCGACCGGTCTATCTGATGGGGGACTCGATGGGCGGTGCGGTTGCAATTGTGACGGCGGCATCGCGGCCCCGGTGGATGGACGGGGTTATTCTGGTGGCTCCGGCAGTATGGAACCGCGACATGATGCCGTGGTATCAGACCGCACCGCTTTCTGTCATCTCACACAGTTTGCCTTGGTTGCCCCTGTCTGGGCAGGGACTTGATATCTGGCCCTCGGACAATATTGAAATGCTCCGTCGTCTGTCACGTGATCCGCATATGATGAAATCGGTACGGGTTGATATGGTTGCCGGTTTGGCTGATTTGATGGATTTGGCTCATCAACGGGCAGGAGAAATTGATATTCCAACGCTTTTATTGTCCGGCGAACAGGATCAGGTGATTCCACCGGCGGCGATTGGCACAATTGCGAAGGACATCAGGGCATCAAACCCGGACCGGAGTGTGGTTTGCCTGTTTCCTGATGGCTACCACATGTTACTGCGTGACCTAAACGGACCAACGGTGATCGGCGATATCAGACGCAGGATCAAGGGCGGTGCGGCTGCCCGGGATTTTTCGTGTACGCTCAATTGATTGCGTTTTGACCGCTGATCCTTGATCAGGTAGCATTTTTAATCAGTTGCATATGATAGCCAAGGTTGTTACCCGAGGCGACCGTCACGATATGGCACCTATTGCCTTTGTGTATTCGGTGGCATTTTCAGCTACGTTTTTCGGAGGATCAGGACCGGCATGCTAAGGACCGTTCGGGCGAAGTTCCTGGGTGTCGCGGCCTTTTTTGTCGTGTGGCTTGTTGTGGCTACCGGGTTCTCCGTTATCCAGTCGCTTGGGATCAATGGCGATCTTGAAGCGGTGTCGCGCTATGTGACACCAGTCAAGGATGCGCTTTCCGATGTTCGTTCCCGTCAGCTTGAACAGATATCGCTGATCGACCGTTACATGCGTGTTGTCGAAAATGAAGGCCCTGATGCCCCCCTGTTAAGTGGTATCGAAATCGAGATTGATGCCAAGCAAACCCAGATCGAGCAGGCCTTTCGCAAGGCCTTTACCTCGGCAGCACTTGGCCGGGCACAGGCATCGGGCCATTTCGAACAAGGTGTGTTGCTTGATCTTGATGTTCGTATGCGCGAATTCGCCGATATTGCCGCCCAGTTCAATCTGGGCGTTGAAAGATTACTGAGCCGGGTGCGTGAAGGCGACCTTGATGACGCGCAGCGTCAGGAAAATCTTGTCCGCGGTATTCATCGCAACATTGTGCTTGATCTGCGCAGCGAGATTTTGCTGCTGGAAAAATATTCCAGCGAAACAGTCGAAAATGTCTCGGAGCGCGAAGATTTTCTGATCCAGGCCGAATTTATCATGATGCTGGCTGCGGTGGTGATTGGCATTTCCTTTGCCTATTATCTGGCGCAAGCGGTGGTCAAAGCAGTTCGCGATACGACCAATGCGTTGAACAGCGTGCAGTCAGGCAAGCTTGATACAAGCCTTGATTTCAAGGGCAAGGGCGATTTTGCCCGGCTGGCGGATGCCTTTAACCGCATGACGCGCGAATTGCGCGTACGGTTCCGTATGCGTGAACGGTTTGGCAAATATATTGATCCAAAGATCATCAATAACCTGCTGTCACAGGAAACCGCGCTTGAAACCTCGCAAAAGCGAGTGATGACGGTCAGTGTTGTGAACCTGACCAATTTTGACTGGATGGCCGAACATATACCGCCCGAGAAACTCGTCGATTTTCTCAATGATTATCTGACCGCCATGACCGAACCGATTGCAAACCATAGTGGCATTATCGACAATTTTGTCGGGGATAGGGTGATCGGTTTCTGGGGCCCGCCCTTCTGCGGGGAAAAAAGCCACGCCGGGCATGCCTGTCTGGCAGCGTTGGAGCAGGTGGCACGCTTTAATGCGCTGAAGACCAAATATGCTGACCTGATCGGCGATCACGGGCTTGATATTCGTATTGGTATCGCGACCGGCGAGGTTGTCGTCGGCTCAATCGGGACGGATAAATCACGCGCCTATACGGTGGTTGGCGATTGCGTGAACTATGCCAACCGCCTTGAAAAGGCCAACCGTATTTACGGTACCCAGATTCTGGCTTCACATGAAACGGCCAGCATGGCAGCCGGCGAGATTGAGATGCGCGATCTGGATCATGTTGTACTGCTCGGGACCGAGCATGTGGTTTATCTTTATGAAGTGCTGGCACAGTCCGGGCAGCTAAGCGATGAACGTCGCGACTGGCGCAAAACCTATGAAACCGCGATTGCGTTTTATCGCGAGGGCGATTTTGACAAGGCCCAACCTCTATTCGAGGAAGTTCAGGAAGGCATCGGCAGCGATTTTGCTGCCCAGTTAATGCTTAATCGTATGGAACGCCTGCAGCGCCGCGAACAGGACCGGGAATGGAACGGGACGTGGATCGTTCGGGATCCCTATGAGCGACGTGACGTCGAAAGCTGATCGCAGTGATATGTCGCAACCAGAATTTAACCGAACGGGTGGCAAGGTGCTGATTGGCAGGGGCCGTCAAAAATCCTTGCCCGCGACGGACAAAACCTGTATCACCCAACCGCTCGGGCCGTGCTGCCCGATGCCCATTGCGCACCCGTAGCTCAGCTGGATAGAGCGTTGCCCTCCGAAGGCAAAGGCCACAGGTTCGAATCCTGTCGGGTGCGCCATTTTCTCTGGAATATTTTCAAATCGGCCTAAATAAGGGCTGGCAAAGCATGTCCTGATCATTAATCTGCATCCGGATCAATCGCAGACGAGATAGGTGGGATATGCGCGGATATCTTCATGATTTTGCCGGAACCAATGTGCTGTTCGCCATGGCGGCAAATCAGGAATATGGTCCCCATCTTGAAAAATTGTTCAAGCCGCTGATGATCGGCATTGGTCCGGTTGAGGCCGCAATTAATCTGAGCTCTGCCTTGACTGAATTAAGATTGTCGGGTGATTTGCCCGATCTGGTGGTCACCTTGGGATCGGCAGGGTCGCGCGCACTTGAACAAGCCGAGGTTTACCAAGCGTCATCGGTGTCTTACCGTGACATGGATTGCTCGGCACTTGGTTTCGAGAAGGGGATTACACCCTATCTGAACCTTCCGGCGGTTCTGGAGATGCCTCATCGTATTCCAGGCGTACCGGAAGCCCGTTTGTCGACGGGGGCAAATGTTGTATCGGGTGTCGCTTATGACGCGATTGATGCCGATATGGTGGATATGGAAACCTATGCCATCTTGCGGGTCTGTCAGAAGTTTGACGTGCCATTAATCGGTCTGCGCGGAATTTCTGATGGCAAGGAAGAGCTTAAAAAGCTTTCGGATTGGACAGCTTATTTGCATGTCATTGACGAGAAGCTAGCAGGCGCGGTTGGCAAGTTGCGCAAGGCGCTTGAAAATGGCGAGATCATTTTGCCTGAACGGTAAGTGATCCCGCCGTATTTCACAGTCTGACAGATCAACTGCCTGCGCGAATCTGATCCAGTGTCTTGATCGGGGTTAATGCCTGCGGATCAACCTGTACCTCGATAATCGCCGGTTTTCCCGAATTCATGGCACGCTCAAAAGCCGGGCCGAAATCTTCGGTCTTGGTGACGGTTTCGCCATGCCCGCCAAAGGCAACGGCGTAGGCCGCAAAATCCGGGTTGTGCAGCTGTGTGCCCGAAATGCGACCGGGATAATTGCGTTCCTGATGCATGCGGATGGTGCCGAACATACCGTTATTGACCACGATTACGATGATGTTCGCACCATACTGAACTGCCGTTGCGAATTCCTGGCCGTGCATCAAAAAGCATCCGTCACCGGCAAGGCAGATCGACGGCCGGTCCGGATGGGTCAGCTTGGCGGCCACAGATGCCGGAAGGCCATACCCCATCGAGCCTGACGTCGGTGCAAGTTCGGTACGATATTTGCCATACCGGAAGAATCGATGCAGGAAGGCGGCATAGTTGCCGGCCCCGTTGGTCACAATGGCGTCTTCGGGCAGGATTTCGCGAAGCTTTGCAACAACATGCGCCATCTTTACATCGCCTGGCGTATCAAGCGGGGTCGAGAATTTCAGATATGAAGCGTGGGCCGTTTCAATCTGTTCTTCACGTTCACTTCCATCCACCGGTTCCATCATGGCAATCGCACGGATGAATGATCGTTGGGATGCATTGATTGCGATGTCAGGACGATAAACACGACCCAGTTCATCGGGGCCTGCGTAAACATGGATCAGTTTCTGTTTCGGGCAGGGGATTTCAAGCAGGCTGTAACCGCTGCTGGTCATTTCCCCCATGCGCGACCCGACAAGGATCACAAGGTCGCTTTCGCGAATGAATTTCGCCAGTTCTGAATTAATCCCGATGCCGACATCGCCAATAAAATGGCTGTGCGTGTTCGGGATATAGTCCTGACAGCGGAAACTGGTGGCGATCGCAACATTGTTTCGTTTTGCAAACGATTTAAGGTTTTCAGTGGTTTCTGCGGTCCAACCACCACCACCAACGATCATGATCGGCCGTTTTGCATCTGCCAGTGCGCCACGGAAACGGGCGACGTCTTCGGGGGCGGTTTTGGCTTCGATCGGGACATAGGGTTTGGCATTGGCAATCTCGGCTGCCGAGGACAGCATATCTTCCGGCAGGGCAAGCACGACCGGTCCGGGGCGACCGGAGGTCGCGATATGATAGGCGTGGCTGATATATTCAGGGATGCGGTTGATGTCATCGATCTGAGCGACCCACTTGCAAAGCGGTTCGAACATCTTGCGATAGTCGACTTCCTGGAATGCTTCACGGTCGACCATGTCCCGTCCGATCTGCCCGACCAGAAGGATCATCGGGGTGCTGTCCTGATGGGCGACATGCACACCTGCTGATGCATTGGTGGCACCTGGTCCGCGGGTGACCATGCAAATGCCGGGCTTTCCGGTCAGTTTTCCGTGTGCCTCGGCCATGATGGCGGCACCGCCTTCCTGACGGCAGATGATTGGTTCGATATCGGGATGGTCGACCAGACCGTCCAGGACGGCCAGATAGCTTTCACCGGGAACAAGATAAACCCGTTCGCAGCCGTGAAGAGCAAGTTGATCGACCAGTATGCGTCCGCCGTGACGCATTTCCGCAGTATTAGACATTCGGGGCTCCCTGAAGATGGCGCATTGTCATGGTGGGGCGCTTTTGCGCGTGGCCGGATTTCAGCATGCTTAAACCTGCCCGTAAAGATGGGTGGCATGCCTAAACACGGTTTTTTCGTCAATTATTGCAATCGTTCCAGACTGTTCAGACGTCCGCAAGGTTCGCACGGCTGATAAGCCGGGTTGCTGCATTTGCAAAATGGGTGCGTGCAGCGATACGTGCGGCTTCGGCATCCTGCTCAACGATTGCTTCAAAAACCGCTTCGTGTTCGGCCAGAACCTCCTTGCGGGATTCAACGGCGATCATGTTCTTGATTGCAACGGAACGCAGGCTTTGATCAATTCTGCCATCCAGCATGCCAAGGAAATCGACGAAGAATCCATTGCCGCTGGCACTGGCGATATGACGGTAAAGCTGTCTTTCGGCTTCGTACCGGCGTTCGCCATTTGCCACACCGGATTTTTCAAGAGATTCCCGCATGATGGTGACTTGGCCGTTCATCGCGTCAAGGTCGGCTTCGCTGCGATGTGCGGCGGCAAGAAAGGCGGCTTCGGCCTCGTTGCTTGTGCGCAATTGCAGGATCTGGGCAAGCTCCTTGCGCTTTGCAAAGCAGGCTTCGCCGATACGGAAAACAGTACGTGTGCCGGAATCGGCGACAAAGGCGCCAACACCCTGACGGGAATTGATGATCCCATCGCTTTTAAGCTGCGAGATTGCTTCGCGGACAACGGTGCGTGCAACGCCAAAATCGTTTGCCAGTGCCTGTTCCGTTGGGAGTTTGTCGCCGGGTTTGAGGGCGCCATCGTCGATTTGCCGGGTCAGTCGTGCCGCGATTTCATCGGGGAGCCGGCGTGGGCGTTCAAGCTTTTCGTAACGGGTTTCCACAAGCGTTTTCCATCAGCGGTTCGAAAGGATCGATTTCAGGTAACTCAAGTCTTGGCATAAGCGAGCCGGCCTGTCATCATTAAGTAATGTTGTCTGACAACATGACATATTGTGAGGCAAAAGGGTACAAACCATTTTGCCTGCGACACGGAGGATCTTTCCAGCATGCTTTATGACGTCCGAACCTATTGCTGTTACCCCGGCACACTCAAGAAACAACTGGCTCTTTATGGGGAGTTCGGTTTCCCGGTGCAAAGCCGTCATTTGGGCGAACCACATGCCTATATGGTAACGGAAACCGGACCTGTGAATTCCTATGTCCATATCTGGGCCTATCAGGATGCTGCGGATCGGGAAGCCAAACGCCAGGCGCTGCAGGCGGATCCGGAATGGCAGGCCTATCTTAAGAAAAGTGCGGATGCCGGGCATCTTGTCAGTCAGGAAAACAAACTGATGGTGCCTGCACCGTTTTGGACGCCGCCTGCCCGCTGATCATCAGATTGTCGTCGTGGTTCTCCGTTGCCTAGTTAAAGGCAAGTATGATTGCCAGTACCGGCAGGACCACGACGGACAGTAATGTCGCAACCAGCATGGTCGTTGCCGTGCGTTCCCGGGCGGTACCATAGGTGGTCGCCATCAGGACCGAATTTACCCCGGGGGGGAGGGCGGCGATCATTATTGCGGGTGCCATGATCCGCAGGGGTAAATTCAGCAGGCTGCCGATGATGAAAACCAGACCGGGCATGATGCATACCTTGGCAACAGCACCCGTAATGCTGGCCCCCAGATTGCCGCGCAGCTTTTGCCCATAAATTCCTGCTCCGATCAGCATCAGCGCAATTGGCGGCATCGCAGCTTTGAGCATCCCGAAAAATGTCGTCGCAACCGGCGGCAAGGTAATGCCCGCAGCCGCAACCACGATGCCGCAGATAATGGCAATAATGATTGGATTGCATATTTGCGCGCGCAGGGTTTTACCAAGAATGGCTGCCGGGTTTCCTGTTCTGTTGCGGCTCCATTCCAGAAGCAGGATGGTTGGCGTCAAAAGGCTGATGGCGTGAATGCATAATATGGTTGCCAGTACGAGCAACCCCTCATGCCCAAACAGGATATCGACAACCGGAATGCCGAGCATGCCGATATTGGAAAATATTGCACCAAAGGCCAGAACAATGGCTTCGGGTGTGCTGTTCTTCTTGTCTGCGCGCAACAAAATGAAAACGGAAATCGCGGTGAGGCTTACCGCACCGTAATAGGCAATCCAGATTGATAAATTGAACAGTTCGGAGACCCGGTTTGCCGAGATTGTCAGGAACAATGTTGCCGGGATGAGCGTCCAGAACGTCATCTTGGTCAGCCCATCAATCGCGGTTGCCCCGATCAAGCCGATTTTGGCGAGGGCAAAGCCTGCTGCAACCAGCAGAAAAATCGGTCCGAGCTGATCAATAAGGTTCAGCAGCATTGTATTTCCTGATCCACGTTCTTTTGAAATCCGGGATGAAAAAAATGCCACCCGCCCCGGGAGGGGTATGAGGAAGGTGGCAAGTTCGGCAATCAATAGATCAGATTTTTGGTGTCTTTGGTACGCGGATGACCATGAAGTAGAAAAAGATGGCCGTCAGAACGAGGAAGAAAAGACTGTCCGGACTGGTCAGGAATGTTAAGGGATTTCCGTCGTTTAAGGACAGCGCCCGTCTCAGATACTGTTCAAGATCCGGCCCAAGAATAAAGCCCAGCAGCAAGGTGACGGTGGGGTAATTCTGTTTGCGCAGGAAAAATGCCAGAATCCCGAAAACAAGTGCCAGCATCATCTGGAATGGGGAGTAGGTCGCAACGTAGCTTCCGACCAATGCGACAACTGCGATGCACGAATAAAGCAGTGCCTTGCGGATCGAGACGATTTTAACGAAGTACGGACCCAGCAAATACAGCGTCAGCGGGATAAGGATCAATGCACTGATCAGAAGCGACGCAAACATCGGCGCAATGAGATCAAGCTGCGTATCCAGAAGCCGTGGTCCCGGCTGAAGACCGTTGATGATCAAAACCCCCAGCACGATTGCCGTTGTCGGGTCGCCTGGAATACCGAACATCAACATCGGCACAAATGCCCCGCCGCACATGGAATTGTTCGCGGTTTCAGCCGCGGCAATGCCTTCGCGCGAACCCTTGCCATATTCCCCGGGCTTTTTGGATTTGCGCATGGCTTCGGCATAGGAGACAAAGGCTGCCATTGATCCGCCGGCACCCGGAAGGACGCCGATAAAGTATCCGATCAATGCGCTTTTCAGATATGTGAAAAACCCGATTTCGCGGATTTCGTGCCAGCTTGGCAGGAAATCCTTGCGGCGGATTGGTGCCAGATTTCGGGTGTTGGCGTCAATTGTCAGTGGATCGCGGCTTTGCTGAGCCTGATACAGGATCTCGCTTATGGCAAAGGTGCCGATGATCAGAGGCATCATGTCAATGCCCTCGACCAGCGTTTCCGTGCCAAAGTTAAATCGTGCAATCGGCTGCATGACATCAATGCCGATCGTAGCGATCATAATGCCCAGCAGGGTGGCAATCGTGCCTTTGGCAATTGCATCGCGCTGGGAAATCACGATCACAACCAAGGCAAACAGAATAAGAGAAAACTTGCCCGGGGTTTGGATCAGAAGCGAAACCTTGGCGGCAACCGGTGTCAGCGCAATCAAAAGCAATGCACCGACAACACCGCCGATCATTGATCCAAGGGCGGCATGACCAAGTGCGTTTGCGCCTTGGCCCTTTTTCATCAATGCATAACCCTCGATCGAGGTCATCATGGATGATGGTGCGCCAGGGATGTTGATTGTCGTTGCCGTGATCGAGCCTGCATACATGCCCGACATGAAGATCGACGCGCACATGACAAGTGCTGGAACAACATCAAGGCTATATGTGATCGGTAATAGCAGGGCGATGGCAAGAACCGATGTCAGACCGGGTACAGCGCCAAAGAACGTCCCGATCAAAAAGCCGATGATCATATAGGCGAGTACTTCGGGCGAGGCGAGGGCGCTAAATCCGCCCAGAATTTCCAGAATGAAATTCATGGCAACAGGCCCTCCAGCATGGGCAATCGTACCTGGAAAATCACGGCAAACAGAACATAGAACACAGCAGTGATGATTGCCGAATATGCGATACGGCGGATTTGGCCGGTGTTTTCAAGCCTGAAGAAAAACAGCAACGCATAGACGTAAAGAAAGGTCGAAAGCGGATAGCCCAGTGTCTTGAAAGCCGCGATATAGATCGCGGTGGCAAGGACGATTTTGATGGCGGCCGCAAGGGACGGTTTGTCTTCGTCTGTCACTTCATCGCCTGCTGAGTCATCGGTTGGGGCTGGTGCGCGCAGGATGTCGCGAAAAACAAAGCCAAGTGCAACATACATCAGGATCGATGCAAGAACCGGAACGAACGACGGACCGACAAGCCCCTCATCAAATTGCGGGGTGATTTGTAGTGCTGTTGCAAGATAGACGGTCGTGATGATCAGAAGGAAAATAGGCAGAACAAGGTTGCCTTTTTTCACAGCAAAACTGGAAGATGACATTCAGGTGATCTCCGTTCCGGCGGTGGGCGACCAAAAATGACCGGGTGGCACCGGTTATTGGATGCCACTCGGCCGGTTTTGGGAGTTACTTCTTGATGACGCCTTGGTCGACCAGTGCCTGCATCTGATCAAACAGGGTTTTCTGGGTTTCCTCGGCCCATGCGGTTACTTCATCCGAACCCAACCAGTTCGGTGAAACGCCGACTTTTGAAACCCATTCCTGGAATTCGTCACTTTCAAGGGCGGCCTTGTAGTTCGCTTCGACCTTTGCAATGACGTCATCCGGCGTATCTGCCGGTGCTGCCAGAACAATGAAGCTGCCGATCTGAAGATCGACACCCTCTTCCTTGGCAGTCGGCACATCCGGGAAGGTCGGGTTGCGGTTGTCCGAGAATTCAACAAGCCCGCGAACATCGCCACCTTCGATCAAGGCCGAAAAATCACCCATGCTGGTCGCGACAACGTCGACTTCATCTGACAGAATGGCTTCTTTCTGGGGGGCGGCACCACCCGGATAGGCGATCAGTTTGAATTCCGTACCGGTCAGCTGCTGGAATTGCAGCATCGCCAGATGCAGTCGCGATCCCGTATTCTGGATGCCGATTTTGATCTGTCCCGGATTTTCCTTCGCCGCGGCAACAAGATCATCAACGGATTTATAGGGCGAGTCCGCATCGACGATGATCGCATCAGGTTCGCTGGTGACGCGTGCAATCAGCTTCAGCTTATCAAGTTTGTAGGTCGGCAGAAGCCCCTGCCAGGGAACGGTGACGACGCTGTCATAGGTCAGTGCACCAAGGGTGTAGCCGTCCGGGCGCGCTTTCATGACCTGCATGATGCCGGTTGCACTGATGCCGCCTTCTATATTTTCGGCATAGATTGATTGACCGATATCCTTCTCGGCAATCGTGCCAAGTTTGCGAACAATGCCGTCCGTTCCTCCGCCGGCACCCCATGGGATGATCATCCGGATATCCTTGGTGGGGTAATCAGCGGCGAATGACTGGCTTGCAAAGCCGATGGACAGAGCAAGAGTCGCACCGGCGACTTTAAGAAATGATTTCATTTGTTTCCTCCTTGATCGTTTGTTGCCTGACATGTTGGGCAACAGATTTGTGTCGGACGGCGGCTTTTCGCTTCTTTTGCCGATGGGGTTGTGATTTTTAATTCGTCATATTTATTCTTATTTTCGAAATAGTCATCATATATGTGGTTGTCTGACAACTAAAGAATCGCTCTCTCTAGAATATCTGTGCTGGCTTACACTAATGACAGTATGCCGAGCTTTTGCTAGCCAGAAACATCATGCAAGCGATGGGTGAACTCTAAGAAATAGGAACCGTAATGTAAATAACATAATATGACTTTCTGAGGGTGATGGCTTTCAAGGTATGCCGTCTCTCCGGCAACACAGCTTTCGTAAAATTCATCATATGAAATCTGCAATTATGTGAAGTTTTGGGGAAAATCTGCAGATGCAGGTTATAGACCACACAAGCTGGCCGGGTTTACCGACTAGAAATATCGTTCCGCGATGTGAATAATATCACCAGGCAGAACAATGCTATGCTCGTTAGCCGGGATTTCGAGCCGATTATCATCACGACCGCGCATGATAACGATGTCATCCTGATCGGCGCGATACGTATAGCCACTACCAAGCGCAACGACGTTCAATACGTTCATTCCTGACGAGTATTCGTACTCACCCGGCTCGTTAACTTCGCCAATTATATAGACCGGACGGAAATGGAGAACATCTATCGACACCACGGGATGGCGGATATAGCCATCGGCAAGGGCGTTGGCGATGGTTTTCTGTGCGGCTTGTGGCGTGAGGTCGCGCAACTTAACCGTCCCGATCAAGGGCAGAGTGACAGATCCGTCTGCACCGACCGAGAAATCACCTGAAAGAGATTCCTCGTCGAAAACCGTGATGCGCAGCTTATCGCCGCTATCAATCGTGTAGATGGTCTGGGCATGAACGCCACTTGAAGCTGCGAAAAAAAGGATTGCAGTCAGAATTATGCTTTTCATGACATCACATTTTCAGCCGAAGCGTCAGCAAAGCACGATTACGGCGGTAATCGTGGCCCGTTTCGTTTGATCGGCGCTGGTCATATCGCCAAGAACCATCAATATCCGTAGAACGGTTCAGTTCATAACGCACGCCCGCGCCAAACCGCGTTATTCTGTCAGTACGTCCTGCACCCTCAAACCGATCCCGCTGATAACCGCCGTTAACCCGGAAATGTAACCATCGGCGCAGTTCGTGTTCGATACCAGCATCGAAGCTTTCGCCGATAATCCCGCTGGCACCGGTAACGGTGGTTTCATCAATTTCGCGTTTGGCGCGGAAATCCAACGCAGTCATGCGTGTAATATTCCATGTTGCTGCAGCCCGAAGTGAAAATCCCTCGTTGTTTTGTAAACGGTAATCCTCATAAATTTGCGACATCCATCCAGCCCCGATATCGGCTTTAATCAGGTCGGTCAGGTCAAATGTCATGCCACCCAGCAACCGGTAACCGTTTGAATTGCGAAAAATACCCTGATCGTCGGGGGTACTTTCATATTCTCGTTGGTTCAAGGTGGTTTCGCCATAAGCTTCGCGGCCTAGTCCCAGTTGATACGAAGCCCGCATGACCAGCCGCAATTCAAGCCGATCCCGATCATCATTATTGGCAATGTCACCATTGGTGAGTGCTGTATCGTCAAAATCAAGCTGTCGAACGGCCATAGCGGCACGGTAGTCGACATCGCCGGCAAAATAGCGAACGGCAATCTCGGTATTTTTCTCGTCATAGGTGACGGGTTCGCTGGCACCGGTCGGAATATCGTCACCGCCGCGATCTTCGTGACCCTTGGCGATACGGAAATCGCCATCAACAGCAAATGCCGGGCCGATATCAAATCCGGCGGAAACACCAACTTCGCCATCCAGATAGTCATCTTCGTCTGATTTGGTATAAAACCCCGCATCACCAAGAGCTTCAAGCCGCAAGCGGGCCCGTTGCCAATTTGACTGCAAGGTTAAAACAGGTGCGACACGGCTGATGGTGTCGGACTTCTGGTAGCTATCGGACAGAAAAATATTATCGTTGAATTCCTCGGTCACCGATAGCGCCGGCATCAAATCAAAAAGGCCAAGCTGAATTGCCGCATCACGTCTGCCCTTTTGTGCCGGTTCGGACTTGGCGAAAGCCATAGGACTGAAACTGCTGACTAACAGAAGGCTGCAACACAGTGAAACAGTCTTAAAGCCGACTTTTTTCATCCGGCACGACATGAAGACAGCGTTTCAATGGACGTACGCTTGGGGCCATTCACCCAGCACCATGGACGCGAGACTGTGTAGATCAGAATAACTATGTCGGATGCCACAGATTGTTGGCTGATATAGAGCAGATCACAGTCAAGGCGACTTTTCAGATCAGAACTGGAGCGGATTGGGCCACGCCAACCATTAATCTGCGCGAGACCTGTGATGCCGGGTTGCACCTGATGGCGTGCATCATAAAGCGTAAAGTGACTGGCGAAATTTTGATTGTCAGCCGGTGTGTGCGGGCGCGGGCCGACAAGCGACATATCACCGCGGATGATGTTGAAAAGTTGTGGTAGCTCGTCCAGGCCCCAGCGCCGAAGGAAATTTCGAAATTTTGTTGGTGGCAAAGGTGTGTCGTCAGGGGACACCGAGCCGCAAAGAGTGCAGAACTTATATATGTTAAATGGCCTGCCCATATGGCCGGTGCGGACCTGCTTGAAAAATATGGGGCCGCGGTGATCCCATTTCAGGGCGATGGAAATCACAAGTAGTACAGGCAAGGCTGCGATCAGCAAAGTTGCGGCAACTGAAAGATCAAAGAGCCGTTTCTGTATCGGAGTTTGGCCGTTTAAGCCGGATGTTCGCGAGCTCCACCCTGAAAGCCTCGTTTGCATTTTCTGTTCCCCGCCCGGAATGTGCAGGAAAAGATTAGCGAATTAATCGTAAGACGCCAACGCTTTATAACTAAAGGTTGTTTAAGCGATTTTGACGATATCGCTCGAACCATTTTGCCATAATCGGTGCCAGCAATACGATTTCGAAAATGCGGACGATATGATGGAATGCAACAAAGCTTGGTTCGACATTCAGAGCCAGCGCGATCAGGGACATTTCCGCAACGCCACCCGGTGCGAAGGCAAGCAGGACTGCGATATAATCCAGATCCAGCCAGTCTGAAACAAACCAAGCCACACCACCAGTAAAGGCAAGAATCAGTACTGTGGCGAAAATCGAATAACCGGCAAGGCGCGCGAGGAAGGAAAGTTTGACACCGGCAAAGCGGCTGCCGATGGCGGAACCAAGGATCAGAAGGCTTCCGGCCAGAAGCCATGCCGGCAGATTGCCTTCGACGACACCGGTAACATGCAAAGCCATACTTGCCAGCATGGCTCCGGCCATTTCGGCCGCAGGAACGCCAATTTTGCGGAAGATCAGCACTGTTGTGATTGCGCAAAACGCAGTGATCAATCCTTCGGACAATGTCATCTGGATGGCATTGCTGTCGCCATGTCCGTTGGCGACGACACCCGTGATCAGAAGCACGATTGCAGGGGCAGACATCACCAGAAGCAAAACACGTAAACCCTGCGTCAGGGCAATTTCCTGTTCATTGCCGCCTGCTGCAGCGCCCAGAACCACCATCGGCGTCAAACCGCCCGGGGTTGCCGAAAACAGGGCCGTTGCGGGATCAAGTTTTGCGACTTTGCTGTAAAACCATGTGACAACAAGGGTGATGATGGGAACATAAAGCAGAACGGCGATCATACTGATTGGCCATCGTGCGGCCTGATCAAGGGTATCTGGGGTAAAGGATGCGCCCAGAAATATACCGATCACACCCAGAATGACCGACCGGAATCGCATCGGGATGCCCATCCGGACACGAAGCAGGCTGGCGATGAAGGTCGCCAGCATTGGCCCCATCATCCAGGCCAGCGGCATATTGATGCTGTGTGCGATCAACCCGCCAACAAGCCCGATACCAAGTGCAACGAACAGGTTTTTAAAAAATTTCGGGGTGAGGCTGCCGGAAAGGCGGTTGATCCAACTGTCGTTTGCGGGCCTTTCCGGCGGGCTGCTCATTATGCGTCGGCCTTGTTCTTGTTAATCTGATCAAGGAAGCCGTCAATCGCGTCACGCAGCCGGGCGGCTTCCGTGTTCAGGGTGTTTGTTGCCCGCGACACATTTTCCGATCCACTATGAACGCGGGCGGTTTCCGTATCCAGTGCGCCAACGGCATCGGCGACGGTTCGCATGCCACCATTGGCATCATGGATGCTGGCAGAAATGCCGTTGGTTGATGCCTGCTGTTCTTCTACCGCCGCGGCGATAGCAGCAGCAGACTGGTCAACTTCGCCGATAACGTTGGCAACCGATTCAAGGGCACTGACAACATTGTCCGTCAGACCGCGGATTTCTTCGACCTGTGCCGAAATATCCTCGGTCGCGCGGGCAGTTTGCGAAGCAAGGTTTTTAACCTCGCCTGCGACAACGGCAAAGCCTTTGCCTGCGTCACCGGCACGTGCCGCCTCGATCGTGGCATTAAGTGCCAAAAGGTTGGTCTGGTTGGCAATGTCTTCGATCAGGGTTACGATATCGCCGATTCGCTGAGTGGCTTCGGTCAGTTGCTCGAAAAGGGCGCGGGAATGTTCGCTTTCATTGCGGGCGCGTCCGGCAACCTCGGCTGATCGCTGGGCCTGTTGGCCAATTTCACCGATGGCTTCTGACAGGCTGGCGGTGGTTTGTGAAACGGCTTCGATATGGTGGAGCACGGTTTCGGAATGGTGGTTGGCATCGGCGGCACGTGCTGTCGCTGATGTCGCGATTTGCTCCATGTCGTTTGCGGACCCGTTAAGAGACCCGAATTCACGGTCAAAGCCGCCAAGGGCCTCCTGCACTGCGCGCTGGAAATTATCGGTTGCTGCAACCAGTTCAAGCTGGCGTTCGCGTTCGATCTTACGGACCCGTTCGCGTTCGTGGCGCAGGGTTTCGGCTTCTTTTGACTGGTCGCGCAGCACTGTTACCGACCGTGCCACGACACCAATTTCATCGCGGCGTTGAACACCGCGGATTTCGATATCAAGATCGCCCTTGGAAATCTGTTCGATCAATTGCGCAAGATCCGTCATCGGGCGCGAAATACGTCGCGAAACAAATACCGATACGATTGCCGCGATAAGGATCACGACAATTGCGACAATCACGAAAACCTTCTGAAGTGTCTCGGCCTGTGCCTGGGCATTGCCAAATGAGGTCGTGGCAACCTCCTGAGACTGCACGAGAATTTTTTGCAACGGTATTTGCAAAGCACGGAATGATTCATCGGCACGCGCAATAACCTCAAGCGCGCCATAGACATTCATCTCGCTTTCGATCAGAAACTGATCGACTTCTGCCATATAGGTGTCATAGGCGGTGGTGAATTCATCACCGCCTACTTCTGCCAGACGTTCAGCAAGCGGGGCCAGTTCAGTAGACAGATTACCGGCCTTTTCGCGAAGTTCGGGAACGGCTGCGGCGTTAATGCCGTTTGAGTCCCACGTTAGAATTCGAAAAAGCGTCCCGTGTGCCTCATTTAATGCATCACTGAGTGTCAGCGCATCGGAACGACGTTCGTAAGCTTCGACGCGAAGGTTGTTCAGCGTTTCCTTCTCGCTTTCCAAGGTTAGAACCGTTGCGATACCCATCGCAATGATCACGGCCATAAGAAAAACAGGAACCAAAAGTGTTTTGGGACCGATTGCCAGATTATCAAGAAAACGCATCGCTTCTGGATCCTTCGCGTCGAAGATTCTTGGTCTTACATTTCGCCGTCATTCGGAACGGCTTTGCGTTTGCGCAGCCATTGACGTGTGTTTCCGACAAGCGGAGCAAGCAGGAAGGCAATGCTGATCAGCAGGATGACCAGCGTGATCGGCCGTTCCCAAAGGAAGGAAATCGAACCGTCGCTGATCATCAATGCGCGACGCAGGTTTTCTTCCATCATCTCGCCAAGTATGAAGCCCAGCAGCATTGGCGCCATCGGATAGTTCAAAAGACGCAGACCAATGGCGATTGCCGCGGCCAGAACCATCAGGTGAATATCCATGGTGTTAAACGTCACCAGATAAACACCGATCAGCGAGAAGAACAGGACGAACGGAACCAGCAACTGCTGGGGCAGTGCCAGCAAACGCGAGATGTACGGGATCAGCGGCAGGTTCAGGACCAGAAGGACGATGTTGCCGATATACATCGAAATGATGACCGACCAGAACACGTCAGGCTGTTCGACAAATAGACGGGGGCCCGGCTGAACACCATAGGAAATCAAAGCACCCATCATGACAGCAGTGGTACCCGAACCCGGGATACCAAGCGTCAGAAGCGGCACGAACGAGCCCGAGCAAGCAGCATTGTTTGCGGTTTCCGGTGCCGTCAGGCCACGGATCGAACCCTTGCCGAACTGAAGTTTTTCCTTGGCACTTGCAAGGTTCCGTTCAAGACCATAGGCGAGGAACGATGCAATCGTTGCGCCTGCACCTGGCAGAACGCCGGTAAAGAATCCAAGTACCGAGGAACGCGCGATGACAGGGGTCATTGTTTTGACCTCGTCTTTCGAGAGCTTCATCGATCCGAGATTCTTCAGTGCTTTCTGTTCGTCACTGCGTGTGTCTTTGGTAGGGCGCAGAATCTGCAAAAGGGCTTCGGACAGGGCAAATGTCGACATGGCGAGTAACAGGAAGCTGATACCGTCAACAAGATCCATGCTGCCAAAGGTAAAGCGCGCAACGCCGGCAGCCGGGTCGGTCCCGATTGTCGACAGCATGATGCCAAACAGCGTCATGGTGATCGCCTTAAGAACCTGGCCCTTTCCGGCAAAGGCCGAGACGGCAGTCAGGCCCAGAACCATCAGTGCAAAGTAATCAGCCGACTGGAAGGACAGCGAAACCGAAGCCAGTGCCGGTGCGGCAACCAGAAGGAAGATGGCAGCGATAGTCCCGCCCGAAAAAGAGGAATAAGCGGCAATGGCAAGTGCTTTACCAGCCTTTCCTTGCTGTGCCATCGGATAGCCGTCAAAAGCTGTGGCGACTGTTCCGGCAACACCCGGTGCGTTAATCAGGATCGATGAGGTCGAGCCACCAAAGATTGCACCGTAATACACACCGGCCATCAGAATCAGGCCGGTCGACGGATCAAATCCGTAGGTGATCGGGATCATCAGCGCAATGGCCGTGATCGGACCGAGGCCGGGCAACATACCGATAAACGTGCCGGCAAAGCAGCCCACAACAACCATCAGAAGGTTGATCGGCATAATAGCGGTCGTCAGACCGGAGAAAATTCCTTCAAGCATTTCTTTCGCCCTAGCCCAGCATTTCGAAGATGTCGCCCGGTGCCAGATAAATCCCCATCAACTGGGACAGCAGGAACCAGAATACGAAGACGACAGGTACGGCTGCACCGATCAGAACCTTGATACGGCGTTCGCCAAGAACGGCAAACCCGCCCATCAGGAAGATGGTGGTCGAGATCAGGAAGCCGAGATAGCGAATGGTCAGGCCATAGAAGATCATCAGTGCGGCAAGCATGATGACCGGTTTCCATTTCATGCCACGGAACGCGGCAAGGAGGCTGCCGGCCTCTCGATTGGCCGGCAGTACCAGTTGTGCGAAGGAAACCACGCCCATCACCCATGCTATGGCATTTGGGAGGGTCCGGGCATTGAACGGGGCATCTTCGTCACCGAACAAAAGCGGGATATCGCCGACATAATAGCCATAGATCAGCGCGAGACACAGAAAGAGCATTGCGCCGAATTTGTCACGATTGATGGACATGGCGTGGTTTCCTTTAGAGATCTTTTTATTGCTGTTCGGAAAGGCTTATTTCAGGAAGCCAAGTTCACGCATCAGGTCGCCGACCATTTTCTCCTGATTTTCCATGAAGGAGGAGAATTCAGCGCGCGGCTTGTAGAACTTTTCCCAGCCGTTACGTTTACGAACGGTTTCCCATTCTTCGGTCGCCTGCAGGTCCTTCAGCAGTTTGGCATAGGCATCTGCCTTTTCAGCCGAAAGAGCCGGGGAACCGAAATAGCCGCGCCAGTTGACGAATTCTGCGTCAATGCCGAGCTCGCCCAGTGACGGGACGTCCGGAGCAGCTTCGATACGGTCGGTCGAGGTCACGGCGAGGATACGAATCTGACCTGCTTTGTGCAGTTCAAGCAGTTCGCCAAGGCCGGTTGAAATGACTTCGGTTTCACCCGACAGAAGACCGGCAATCGCTTTCCCGCCCGCATCGTAGGGAATGTATTTTACCTGTTTGGCATCGCCGCCGCCTTTCTGGACAGCATATGCAGCAACGATATGGTCCATACCACCACGAACCGAGCCGCCACCGAATTTCACTGAGTTCGGATCAGCTTTGATCGCTTCGACAACATCGGTGAAGGATTTGTAGGGGCTGTCGGCTGGAACACCGAAGGCAGCGTATTCCGCGACAACACCGGCAATCGGGGTCAGGTCACGGAAAGACTGCGGGAATACGCCGGTCAGCGAACGGACGATAATCGGGGTCGAGTTGACCATCAGGGTGTTGTCGAGGCGATCAGCTGCTTCGATCATGTATGCAATGGCTTTACCGCCGCCGCCGCCCGAAAGGTTTTCGTAGGACGCGGTGCCAACCAGACCAGCTTTGGTCAGGGCTTCACCGGTACCGCGTGCGGTGCTGTCCCAGCCACCGCCGGCACCACCCGGAACGATGAAGTGAATATCGTTAAATTCCTGTGCTTTGGCATCAAAGGCACCAAAAGCAGCAGTTGAAACGGCAACAGCGGTGGCCGCTGCCAGGAATCCGCGACGCGAAAACATCGTCAGCTTCTTCATTGTGTTGTCTCCTCCAGACACAAAAACCTTCCTGAGCCGCCGAACGGCGGCAGGCCGATCAATTCAGGACAAGGCATCTGCAATGAAGGTCTGGCTGCGCTTGCATTCCGGCGACATGCCGGTACCCCATGACAACAAACAGCTGAAGGCCTCCCTTGCCGATGATCCTTTTTGATTATCCTTAAGCCAGACCAAATGATCTGACGGATCGGCAGCCGCAAGACGGTAACAGGCAAAGCTGTCACCAACCTGTCATTGCACCAAACAGAGTGAAAAAAGTTCACAGCATTTATGATGGTGAGGCAAAGACCGCTGGTGAAAATCATTTACGCCGATAATGTCCGCCCGCAATCAAGTGCATGTTTCTTAAGGAAAAACAGGGCTTCGTCACGTTTAAATTGATTGAACCGGCTAAGCGGTCCTGACAGGGTCAATACACCAAGAAGCCGGTTTTGCCGGTCCAGTACGGGAACGGCGATTGCCGATATGTCCGGGTCACGTTCGCCTTCGCTTTGGGCAAATCCGGCATCAAGAACATCAATCGCACGATCATCAACGCCGTCCCCCCATGCGCGGATCACGTGCCCGGCCGCACCACGGTCACAAGGAAGTATCGCGCCTTCTTCCAGATGATGGCGCAGACTGTTAGGGGAATTTTCGCGAAACAGGCACAAACGGTTTTCGCCTTCGGGCACATAAAAAGATGCGGTTTCCCCACTGGCCAAGACAAGGGCTGTCAGATGCGGGCGCACGACATCATCCATGCGAAATGATCGACGATAAATCGACCCCAGACGCCACAATGCAGGCCCCAGCCGATAGCGCCCGCGTCCCGATATTGCCAGAAACCCCCGCGACTCTAATGTTCCGGCCAGTCGGGTGATGGTGCTTTTATACATGCCCGTGCGTTCCGAAAGATCCTTAAGCGACAGATCGGCATCACGATCGGTAAAGGCATCAAGGATGATCAGGGCGCGTTCAACTGCGCTAACATTCTGTTCTGACATAATAAATTGAATTCCCGTGTGACTGTTCCGCCCCGGATATCGTTATTGGGCATTTTGGGATTGGTCAAAATTCTATATAATAGAACAAAATTCTACCAGACAGAATTTAAGGAAATGTCATGGATACGACCAAACCACTTGCCGGTATTACCGTTTTGGACCTGACCAACGTTTTGGCTGGTCCGTTTTGCTGCCATCAACTGGCCCATCTGGGGGCGGATGTTATCAAGGTCGAAGCACCGGGGCGCGGCGATCTGGCGCGTCAACTTGGGGCGGATCAGGGGCTGAATGAAAAGCTAATGGGTGTTTCGTTCATGGCACAGAATGCCGGAAAGCGGTCTGTGACGCTGAACCTTAAGGACCCGCGCGGGAAGGAAATCCTTAAAAAGCTGGTCGCGAATGCCGATGTGGTTGTCGAAAATTTCCGACCCGGCGTGATGGACCGGCTTGAGCTTGGCTATGATGTCCTGTCAAAAGTTAACCCTTCGCTGATCTATTGTGCGATTTCAGGCTTCGGGCAGACCGGCCCGATGAAAAAGCTGCCAGCCTACGACCAGATTGTGCAGGGGCTTTCGGGCATTATGACGATCACTGGCGAGGAAGACCGGGAAACCTACCGTGTCGGATACCCGGTCGCGGATACCATTGGCGGTTTGACGGCTGCATACGCAATCACCGCAGCACTCGCCGGACGAGCAATGGGGAGCAACGAAGGTAAAGGCAGTTTCATCGATATTTCGATGCTGGAATCCGTGATTGCGACCATGGGCTGGGTGGTATCGAACTTCCTCATTGCCGGGAAGCAGCCGACTGCAAACGGCAACGACAATTTCACATCCTCGCCATCGGGTACGTTCCGCACACAGGATGGCAAGATCAATATTGCGGCCAACAAACAGGAACAGTTTGAAGCGGTTTGCGATGTTCTGGATTTGCCAGACCTGAAAGTTGACCCGCGTTTTGTAACCCGGACAGAACGCCTGTCGCATCGCCGGGAATTGAGCGATCTGCTTGAAGATGCGCTCGTCACCCGGACGACAGATCACTTGGTATCCGAATTCAACGCTGTCGGCGTACCCGCCGGGGCGGTCTTGACCGTGCCACAGGTTCTTTCGCTGCCGCAGATTGCCGATCGCGGCATGTTGGCCGACTTTACGGACGTGCCGGGTGCAGAACGCGATATCCGTATTCTTCGTACAGGCATCAAGATGAATGGTGATGCGCCATCGGTTGATGCGCCGCCACCGGTTCTGGGACAGGATAACGAAACTATTCTGGCCGCCCTTGGCATGTCTGCCGAGGAGGTCGCCACCTTGAAAGCCGAGGGCGTGCTATGAGCGACAAAACCGCAAAAGACATTGAAAACGAAGTCAGTGACTGGTGGAAAACATCCATCATCGATATGGAACCGGGCAAAATCCATTATGGCGGCTACGCCATTCAGGACCTGATTGGCAATATCAGTTTTCCCGGGATGATCTGGCTTATGACGCGCGGTGAGTTGCCATCAAAGGGGCAGGCAGCCTTGCTTGAGGCGGCCCTTGTTGCGGCAGTCGATCACGGCCCGCAGGCACCAAGTATCGCAATCGCGCGCATGGCCGCGACCTGCGGGGTTGGTTTGAATAATGCCATGGCCAGTGCCGTTAACGTGCTGGGTGATGTCCATGGTGGGGCGGGTGAACAGGCTGTTGGCCTATATCATGATATCTCGGCCCGGGTGGATGCTGGCGAAAGTCTTGCCGATGCTACAGAGGCAGGGCTTGACCATCAGATTGCCGAACATGGCAAACATATTCCGGGATTTGGTCATCGTTTCCATCCGCTTGACCCGCGTGCACCGCGCTTATTGTCGCTTGTTGAAAAGGCGGCTGCCGATGGGATCGTTTCCGGGCATTTTGGACAGATTGCCAGCCAGATAGAAGAAACCCTTCTGACCCGCAAAGGCAAACGCATCCCGATGAACATCGATGGTGCGACGGCAGTGATATATGCCGAACTTGGATTTGCCGCACCGCTGGCGCGTGGTTTGTTCTGCCTGTCACGGTCGGTTGGGATACTTGCCCATGCGTGGGAGCAAACCAATCAGGGGGGGCGCAACAAGGGACCAATTCCGCGACGTCTGATCTGGAATTATGACGGGCCGGAACGCCGCCCGGTGCCATCAGACCTTAACGGCGATTAAGTAGCGCATCCTGCCAGCGGCTTAAAAACCGCTGGCGTTTTGCCTGATCCAGATAAACCAGAAGCCCCGGCCCTACGGGGAATGACCGGACCCGTTCGCCGTACCGATCAAAAATCAGCGACGAGAACGGGCTGGGCGGGACATCGGGACGGACGGGGTTGAAATTGCCTTCGTCCTGCAGGATGCTCTGGCCTTCAATCGACAGGATATAATCAAGGAACCTGCCGCCAAGTTCCGGATTGCGCGCCCCGCGCGGAATGATGGCAATCCGGGAATAAACAACGATGAAATCATCGGGCAGGATTACGCCGAGATTGGGGTTCCGGTGGCTGAATGTTTCCGCGTACGATCCCAGCAAATTGTATCCCAGTGCCAATTGGCCATCGGCTATTTTCTCAAGCATTGGCGACGTATTGGAATAGAGCTTTACCTTCGCCTGACCCAACGTGCGGACAAAGTCCCATATCCCGGAAAAGAACCGTTCATCGCGTGCCAGAAACAGGAAGCCAACACCGCTGCGTTCAATGTCATAGGTTGTGACCTTCTCGCTGAGCAGATCATCGTGATCGTTCAGAAGCCGAATGAAATCGTTACGTGTGCGCGGCGGTTCAAGATTGTTTTCGCGAAAGTATTTGCGGTTATACGCCATTACGGCCGGTTCTTGTGTTACCGCAAATGCTTCGTTGCGCCAGCGGGCCCAGTTTGGCAATGCGCGTGTCTGATCGCTTTGGTGCGAAAAGGCATAACCGTCATTCGCGAGCTTCATCTGCAAATCCATTGACGAACTGATCACCAGATCGGCGTTTGGTTCTCCTGCTTCGCGTTCGGCAAGAGTCTGGTGATACATCTCCAGTGTTTGCAGCTGATGATATTCGACGCGGATTTCCGGGTTGCTTTGCTGAAATCCGTCAATGGCGGGGCGAAATGCTTCGATATCGGCCGATCCGTAAATGACGACGGTTCGACTTTCCGACAACAGAAGCTGTTCGGGGTCGCCCGGGGTGGTGTTTTGCAGCGCGGGAAAGATGAAAAGCTCGGCAGATGCCGGCAAAACGCGAAAAATTGCTGCGCAGAAAACTGCAATAATGATAGTACTGCGCAGGTTCATCGCTTACAGACCCTCACTTATTGAATTACTCGCAGGCGTGTCGCCGGATAGTGATATCGAGGCTTTCCCGATCCAGCAAAATCTGGAAAATTCATGTTCTTGGGGCAATATGCACCAGACCATTCTGGTTTAACAGGGGACCTGACCCGACACAATGAGAGTCCTTGTCGTAGAAGATCACGCAGCACTTGCTGATGGCATCGCCCGCTCTTTGCAGCAGGCGGGCTATGCGGTTGATGTGATTTCTGATGGCGAAGAGGCAGATGAAATTCTGCGTACCCAGGAATACGGCCTTGTCGTGCTGGACCTTAATCTCCCTCGTATGGACGGTCTCGAAATCCTGCGTCGATTGCGCCATCGCGGATCGGAAAGTGCTGTTCTTATCCTGACGGCACGCAACGATATTGATGACCGTGTTCGAGGGCTTGACCTTGGTGCAGACGATTATCTGGCAAAGCCGTTTGAACTGGTTGAGCTTGAGGCACGCGTGCGTGCCCTAATGCGCCGTCATTCGGGGACGCATAATACCCGGATCACCTGTGGACGCCTGACATATGATACTGTTGCCCGCCGCGCGATGATTGATGGCGAGGATATCGAAATTCCGCGCCGCGAACTGAATATCCTTGAAATTCTGCTTTTGCGGCTTGGGCATGTATTGTCCAAGGAACAGATCACCGACCAGCTTGCCGGGTTCGAGGACGACATCAGTGCAAATGCGGTAGAACTTTACATCAGTCGATTGCGTAAACGTGTCGAAACGGCAGATATCAAAATCCAGACTGTCCGCGGTCTTGGTTACCTGTTGAAAAAAACATGAAATGGCGCAACGCATCCCTTCGCCGGCGCTTGCTGATCTGGCTTTTGATCCCGCTACTTTTGATCAGTTCACTGATGCTGTTCGAGGTCCGCAGCAACGCGGTGCATTCTGCCAATCAGGCGTTTGACCGTGCGCTTCTGAGTTCCGCGCTTGCGATTGCGGATCGTGTGGTCCTGATAGGTGGGCAGATTGAGGTCGACGTACCTTATGTCGCGCTCGAGATGCTGACCAGTTCTGCGCAGGATCGGGTCTTCTATCAGGTCAGTACAGCACAGGGCGAATTCATTACCGGTTACGAAGAACTGCCACCGGTTCCCGAAGAACTGATGCCGCTTCTGGAAGAGCCGGTGTTTTATGATGCGGAATATAACGGCGAACGGGTGCGGATTGGCGCGTTGTCGCGTTATGTGGCCAGCGCAAGAATGGCGACACGTTTTCACGTTTTGGTCGCCGAAACCACGGGAACACGCGAAAGCCTGAGCGAAGATATTCTGGCCCGTGCGGCAGTCCGGCAATTCGGTCTTATCCTGATTGCCGCCCTTATTGTCTGGTTCGGGATCGGGCAGGGGCTTAAACCGTTGGCGCGACTGGAAGAAGCCCTTAACCGCAGGTCACCCTCGGACCTGAGACCCATTCTGCATGATGTCCCGACCGAAGTGCGCCATCTTGTCGGCGCGATCAACCATTTGCTGAAACGCTTGGAAAATACGCTTTCGACCATGCAGCGGTTTACCGCAGATGCCGCACATCAGCTGCGCACTCCATTGGCGGCGTTGCGTACCCAGGCAGAGTTGGGACTACGTGAAAAGGATCCGGAAAAGCTGCATGATGTCATGGAAAAGCTTGCAGCATCGACGCGTCAGACTTCTCATCTTGCCAACCAGTTGCTGACATCCGCGCGGTCCGCACCCGAAGGTTTGGCCGGACGTCCCTTTGCCCGTATTGACCTGGGCGAGATCACCCGGACGGTTACGGGCAGCAAGGTCCCCGCTGCTATAGAGCGCGGTATTGATCTTGGCTATGAGGGGCTGGACGGTGAGGCTTTGATCATGGGGGATGCGACCCTGATCGAGGAATTGCTGAAGAACCTGATCCACAATGCGCTGACCTATTGCCCCGAAGGCAGTTCCGTTACCGTGCGATTAACATCCGAGGCGGACAATACATCATTCGTCAAACTGCTGGTCGAAGATGACGGGCCGGGTATTGCGCTTGAACATCGCAAACATGTGTTCGAACGCTTTTATCGTGTGTCGGATGGTGGGGAGGATGGATGCGGCCTTGGCCTCTCGATCGTGCGCGAAATCGCATTGCGCCACGATACACGTATCCGGCTTGATGAACCGGAAGATCACAGTGGTGCGATTTTCTCGGTGCGTTTCCGATTGGCGCCGGATCAAGGGTAATTGCGTTAACGGCGAAGGGCGGGAATTGTTGACAGCACGGTTTTCATCAATTGTGGTTGCCGGTTCACGCCGGTCTTTGAAAATACGGTTTTCAGATACGTTCGTGCCGAGCTTAGTGAAATTCCAACCAGTTCTGCTGCCTGATCAAGAGACATGCCCTCGGCAAGCTTTTGTGTCAGCTTGGCCTCGGACCGGGTCAGACCAAAAATATCAATCAGGTCATCAATCGTTGGCGGCCCCATTCTTTCGGGTTCGACCAGTATGAAGACGAAGCTGTCCGGAAGGGTGCCACCATTGCGGACCCGGCGCAGGAAAACCGACAATGTCCCCTGTTCGTGATCAATCGAAAATCCGCGCTGCATCGGCGGAACACGACCCGCAGGGGGATGCAGAAAACGTTCGAGATCATCAGGCACCTTGTCGATCAGTAGCCGGTTATCAGGACTGACCTGTAATGACGCTGATCGGCGCAAAATTTCGGCGGCTTGCGCATTCATGTGTGAAACCGTAAGCCGGTCATCGGTTGCAATAAGCCCCAGATGGAAAAGATCGAGAAACGCTGCGGGGATTGTATCGCGGCTTTCACCGTGCCTGCGCGCGATCTCGGTTTCGATACCATCAAGAATTGTTTTTAAGGCGGTGGGTTTTGGATAGAAGCGAAAGACACCGAACTCGTTGACGGCTGTAAGGGCTGATTGAAGGTCGGCATAACCCGTCAGCATCACAATGATCAGGTCGTCCCGCAGATTTCGAAGCTTTTCTGCCAGTTCAAGACCGGTCATGACTGGCATGTGGATGTCCAGAATGGCGGCTGTTACATCCGGGGTACTGGAAATCTCGGTCAGTGCGGTTCGCGGATCACCGAAATACAGCCCCTGCCAATGCGGCGCGAGGTTTGCGAAATTTCGCCGATGCGATGACAGAAGGTTTTCATCGTCATCTACAAACGCAATGCAGACAGGACGGTCTGACGCCATTGTCATTCACACTCCACATATGGGGATGTTGGTTCGTCTATCCTGACATTATTCTTCGGTATATCAAATCCTGTATGAATTGGTGGCTGTAAAATCGGCTTTCAGGTGATGCAGGTTGGTTTTTACCGGAGTTATCCCTGATGCGTGTTGCGACAATCGACCTGCCTACCGTTATGATGGTGGATGATGACGAAAACCTTTTGGCTTCGGTATGTCGTTCCCTGTCGGGGAGTTTTAATTTAGTCAAATATATCAATGGCGAGGCTGCTCTTGAATGGTTGTCAAAAAACCGTTCCGGGGTGCAGGTCATTGTTGCCGATCTGGTAATGCCGACCATCGATGGCATTAATTTCCTGAAACGTGCATGCCATTGTGCTCCGGATGTGCCGCGGATTTTACTGACGGGAAATGTTTCGGCGGTACCACTGCGCGAAGCAAAAGAGCATGCAAAAGTCAGTCAGATTCTGACAAAGCCCATTTCGTCCATGTCCCTCAAAGAAGTCCTGGCCCGGACGATCGGAGACCGGTGTAAAGAAGGCCATGTTGAAAATGTGATGCCCGATATCGTGAATGCAGCGATTGATAGGTCTGATTTTACCACTGTGATTCAGCCCCGCGTCCGCACCAGCGATTTTATGAGAACAGGTGGCGAAGTTCTTTGCCGAATGCCTGATTTGCAAAAACGGTTTGATATCGGACAGATATTCGAAGGTTGCCGAAACCAGCCGGTAATGAACCGTCTGACGATGCATATCATGGAGACGATGATTGATCTGGCACCGCTTTATCGCGAAGCGCTGGGACCAAGTGCCAGAATATCAATGAACGTCGATCCCTGTTTGGTCAGCAACAACCGATTTGTTTGCTCGATGTCGGATTTCATCGATGAAATGCAGGAATCTGGTGTCGAGATCGAGCTTGAAATTAATGAAAGGCAGTTGAACGTGATGGACGAAAACTTTGCGAAAAATGCAAAGTTTCTGGCCCGGCGCGGGACGCGGTTATTCATTGACGGCTTTGGAGCAGATAAAGGGGCGTTCGAGTTGTTGCGGAACGAATATTTTGCCGGTGTTAAACTTGATCGGGGTCTGATTGGCCGGATGATGGGTAACCGGAGTGACGACGCGTTTGTTTCATGGATTGTTCAGATATGTCGGCAGATCGGCTACTCGGTCATTGCCGTCGGTGTTGAAAACGAGGCCACAGCCCTTTGCCTGCGCGAATATGGGGTGGAAGAATTGCAGGGATATCTTTTTGGTATGCCACAACCGCTTGAAGAACTCGTGCCAGGCAAGATTGCGATATGAACAAGTTTGGCAATACAAATGGTTGACCAGTTTTTTCAAGCTCGATCATTGTTTTGCTACCACGCCGTGACCAATGTTTAAACCAGTCTCGGAGTACAATTACGATGATGAAAACGATCACTAAATTCGCCATGACCATAGGCACGATCATTGTCTTTACGGTTGGAAATGCTCATGCAGCAAGTGAATTGAGGCTTTCAACTACCGGCGGTGAAACTACGACGGTGTCATTTGAAGAACTGAGCAAGCTCCCCGACACCGAGTTTTATACTTCGACCCCGTGGACCGACGGTGTTCAGAAATTCCGGGGTGTTGATTTCGATGTTCTGCTCGATACCTATGGCATCACGGCCGATACAGTACGTGTGTCCGCATTGAATGATTACAGCGTGATGATTCCGGCCAGTGTGCTTCGGGATGACAACGCCATTCTGGTTTATCTGCAGAATGATGCAGAAATGTCGGTGCGCGACAAAGGCCCGTTCTGGGTTGTTTTCCCCTATGACAGTGATGTTCGTTTCCAGACTGACACCTACTGGTCTTATTCCGTCTGGCAAGTGAAGTCGATTGATGGGCAAAACTAGACATTTTCTGTCAAAAATCTCGAGTGGGGTCATTTTCTCGATACTGGCCCTGTTCATTATCCTTTACGGCGTCTTTTCGACCGCGATTGTGCGACAGCTCGACGACGAAAAATTTGCGTATCGTGAAAATTTTGCATGGGCGGTTTTTCAGATTCAGCGCCAGTTTCTGGAAATTGAGCGATATATCGAATACGCCCGGGTACAGAATGAAATCGCCAAAGAGGATTTCGAACAGGTTCTTCTGGAATATGAAATCCTTGTAAGCCGCACTTTGCTTGTCAAACAGGGTGAGGGTTTTCAGGTTCTTCTACAAATTCCTGAAGTGACAAGTTTGCTGGCGATACTTGATGAAAAGATCGCTCGCATTGATGCGATGATCGCAAAGACATCGAACCCATCTGTTGTATTGAATTTCATTCACGACGAACTTGAAACTATCGACGATCCTTTACAGCAGGCAGTGGTTCGCACGACCAACTTTGTGTCAGTCTATAATGCCAGCAACATTGCCAGCGTGAAGACCGACATACAAATCCTGTCCTATCTGTTCTTTTCCGGCATGATCGTGATGATTGGTCTTGCGGTCTTTGTCATTCGTCACCGTCAGCGTGCCTTTGCCGCAGATGTCGATGCGCGACGTGCCCGTCAGGAACAGGAAGTCATCGAAGAGGCTGCCGATTATGCCAAAATGCATGCATTGGGTACATTGGCAGGCGGCGTTGCCCATGAAATCAATACACCGGCCCAATACATTCAGAACAATCTTGAATTCCTGTCTGACAGTTTTGACGAGGTGGTTAAGGCAATCCGGACCGTTGATGCAGATGGAACCGCCCGTCTTGAACTTGATCGGAACCGCATCGACTTCATGATTGAAGAAATCCCGCTGGCAATCAGGGAAAGTATTCAGGGCCTTGACCGGATTGCGGAGATTGTTCGGGGTATACGGAAGTTTGCCCATCCGACGACGGATTCTGTCGAACGGATTTCCATTGCCGAGGAAATCGAAACGGCGATAACCCTGACGCGCAATCAGGTCAAACACGTCGCTGAACTTGAACAAAGTTATGTGACAGATGTCAGGGAAGTCGAAGGTCGGCGGAACCATCTGTCGCAGGCGTTGATCAACCTGATCGTCAATGCATCGCAGGCAATCCGGGAATCAGGAAAACGGCCCGGCAAAATATGGCTGGATGTTACCTCGGATACCACGGATGTCTTGATTCGTTTACGTGACAATGGCGGTGGCGTGCCAGAAGAACTGCGTGACCGTATTTTCGATTATTTCTTTACCACCAAGGAACGCGGGGTTGGCACGGGCCAAGGCCTTCCGATTTGTCGCAAGCTGATCCAGGATGATTTCAATGGTGATCTGACCCTGTCCGAAGCAAGTGGCGAGGGGGCCGAATTTATTATCCGTATTCCGAAACCGGGCAGCCGGCAGGCGGACGATGATCAACGTCGGGAACGCGCTGCAATCGATGAAATCTATGACATTCGGTCCTGATGGGATATTGCGACGCCGAGCCCAATGGAAATCATCTCCTGTTCCTGCCGGATCGCTGTCGCACGGCGACATGAGGATCATATTGCCAGGGGAAGGCTGTCGCGAAGTGACGCACAATGTTGCTCCCACAAGGCCCATTTCTGTTGGGCATTGCAACGGGCAATGAAACTCGCGGCGCGGTCATATTTGGATGTGCGATCATCGCTGTCCCGACCAAACTTTCGGGCAAAATGCTGTGCGGCATAGACAATCAGCAAAGATCTGGAATTCTGCGTTGGTGCAGCTTCCGGGCGATGATGAAAAGCAATGTCTTCGATAACCTCGTGCTTGAAGCCCCAAAGGGCTGCGAGGCAGGCCGAAACACCGGGATGAGAAACACCGATTGAACCGATTTCTGCTGAGATGATGTCGCAGTGATCCCGATCTGCATGATTACGGCTTGCGGCAACCTTTTCCGGGATCACCTGTTCCATGATGTTTAATCCGATATGGCACAGGATTGCTGCGGCGCGGACAATATCGATAGTCTCGTGAGACAGGCCGTCGAGACGGGCGATCTCGGCAGACATCTGGCCCAGAACGAGGCTGCGATGAATGGCCTGTTCGATATTGTCCAAGGTGAATCCGGTCTGCTGGCCATGTACGGCCCATATGACACATAGTGCCTTGATGCTTTCCGGTCCGAACAGATCTATCAGGGCAACCATATCGGGCGTATCCGTTGGCAGGATAAGTTTTTCACGGCGTGCAAGTTCATGGGCAAGGTCGATAAAACCGGGTTTGTCGCGGCTGAATTCCAGCAACTCTTTTTCGCTGCTTTGTGCCTTGTGTTGCAGGATCGTATGCAGCCTTTGAAAAACCGGTGGCCAGAGAAGTGTGGCCGACATGCGATACAGGATATCGATCAGCAGAGGATCACGCAGATAGTTGCGCAGGATCAGACCGCGTTCAATGGCGTGGATGACATCCTGATCGCTGCACGGTTTCATCAGAAAATGATGGGTTGCCGCACTGCCGGACTGGATGGCCTTTTCATCGGAATAACCCGAAAGCAGGATGCGGGCCGTATCAGGATATTTTCGTGCTACGGTGCGCAGCAATTCAGCCCCGTCCATTTCGGGCATCCGCATGTCCGAAACAATGACATCAGCCCCTTGCAGGTCAAGATTCTTGAGGGCTTCGGCGCCACTGGTGCAAAAACGCAGTTTCCAATCGGGCCGTTTTGACATGATGCGGCGACGCAATCCGCTAAGCACATTGGGATCGTCATCAACGAAGAGGACTGAAACGTTTTCTGGCATCCCGGCATCCTTTTCGGGAAAGGTCGGCTGATGGCTGCCTTCAGGCTGACAGCGTTGCAGGATTTTGACAATACAAATGCCTTACCTGCCAAGACGGATTCTGGATCACAAAGCAGGTCAATATGATCATGCGGGTGTAGCGTGCCAGAGATTTATCGGCGGGGAGGTAAACAAAAAAGGGCTGCCGATGAAGGCAGCCCAGAGTCGTTGAAAGCGAAGAGGGGAAGATCATTGCGTTGGGGTGAGCAGGATCAGAATTCGACACCGATCTTGCGATCTACCGAGTATTTGCCACCGCCACGGATCAGGATCGAAAGCGCCATCAGGCCCCAGAAAAGAGGCATTTCAAACCCGGCATTGTTCCACGCATAACCGTTTGGCAGGTGAATGGTAATGGCAACCGCCATGAAGGCAATTACAGCAGCAGCCACCGGGCGGGTCAGCAGACCGATGGTCAGCATCAGACCACCGACGAATTCCAGAAGCCCGATCAGCAGTGCAAAAAGCAGACCCGGTGCAAAGCCGATGCTTTCAAGCCAGCCAGCGGTACCTTCAAGGCCATAGCCGCCAAAGGCACCAAACAGTTTCTGGGCACCGTGCGGGACCAGAAGAAGGCCCGTGGTGACGCGAACGATCACGGGTGACAGGGGTTCAAGTGCCGCCCAAAGACTGCCAAGGGCCGGGATGATCGTACGCGGTTTGGTGTTTGCAAGAGATGACATATTCATTCTCCATCGAAAAGTCGGACCGGAAGACCGGTTCAGGCGACCATGTCAAAAACAAGGGCTTCAGCTTCGGTTGCGTCGCTGAAAATCAGTTCGTCTTCGTCCCGGATGGCGGCACCATCGCCGGCCTTCAGGGTTTCGCCATTCACGCTCAGCATGCCGCGCGCTACCTGAACCCAGGCAATCCGGCCCGGTTCGATTTTATGGGATGCTGTTTCACCTTCACCCAGATGGGCAACGTAAAGATCAACATCCTGATGAATGGTGATCGATCCATCCCGGCCCGTGCGGCTGCCGATCAGTGACAGGCCCGAACCCGTATCGGAACGTGCGATTTCCTTTTCCTCGTAACCCGGTTCGAGGTTCGCTGCTTCTGGAATGACCCAAATCTGCAGGAAGTGCACCGGGTTTTCTTTCGAATGGTTGTATTCCGAATGACGGATGCCGGTTCCGGCCGTCATGCGCTGCAGGCGGCCCGGGCGGATAACGGAACCGGTGCCAAGGCTGTCTTTGTGTTCAAGCGCGCCATCAAGCACATAGGAAATGATTTCCATATCCTTGTGGCCATGAGTGTCAAAACCTGCACCGGGGATAACCCGGTCTTCGTTAATCACACGCAGCGGGCCCCAACCCATCCGTTTCGGATCGTAATAGTGACCGAAGGAAAAAGTGTGATGGGAGTCAAGCCAGCCAAACTGGGCGCGGCCACGGTCTGCGGATTTGATCTTGGTAATCATGTTGGTCTCCATCGCTGGGGTGTCGTTTGTTGGAGCCAGAATACGCTTTTCGCAAAAAGTGACAATTATCGTAATAATGTGCATACTGTCGCATAATTGGCGACAATAAAACAGATATAGGCATGGCGGAGCCCCCGGATGGACAAGCTTGGAAGCTTGCAAACCTTTGTAAAAGTTGTCGATGAAGGCAGTTTTGCTGCGGCGGCACGTGCGATTGGTCAATCACGGTCCCAGGTTAACCGGGCGGTTATTGCGCTTGAGGAAGATTTGGGGGTGCAGCTTTTAAACCGCACGACGCGCCAGGTCGCCGTCACGCCAAGCGGCCGGGCTTTTTATGACCGGGCCAAGGCGGTTCTTGCCGATTTGCATGAAGCAGAAGAAGCCATTCGCGAAAACCGCGAAACGCCATCGGGCGATATGCGCATCAATGCGCCGATGTCATTTGGCACGCTGCATCTGGGGCCTGCACTGGTTGATTTTGCACGGCAATATCCGGATATCCGGATTGAACTTGCCCTATCAGACCGTTTTATTGACCCGGTCGCGGACGGGTATGACATGACTGTGCGGATCAGCCAGCCCAGTGAAACACTGGCACTGATTGATCATGAAATCATTCCGATGAACCGGGTTTTGTGTGCTTCACCGGACTTCATCCGAAAGCATGGCGAACCGGAATCTCCGCGTGATCTTGCAACTTTGCCATGCCTGCATTACGGCAGCCTGCCAGCTGGTTCGAGCTGGAAGATGAACGGTCCGGACGGGCCGGTTTCCGTGCAGGTGAATGGTGTTTTCTGCTGCAACAATGCCGAAGTTCTGCGCGATGCGGCACTTGCCGATCTTGGCCTGGCATTATTGCCAACCTTCATTGCCGGGCCGGATTTGCAAAGTGGCAATCTGGTCAGTGTTTTGTGTGATTACAGCCCGCCGGAACTGTTTCTGTATCTGCTTTATCCGCCCAGCCGACAATTATCGGCACGTATCCGGCTTTTGGTCGATTTTATTTATGACCGTTTTGGCGGTCAGCCCCACTGGGATCTGGTGCAATAAAGAAGGGGCGGGAAATCCGAACCCTTGCAGTCCACGTACCAGTTATTAGGTTTTGATCAGGCCCTGGTGATACATGGATATGACGAGTTCTGGCATGCCGACCCTGATGATGGTGTCACATGGTAATAGCGGCAATGGCGGCGATCCTGCGGCGGCGCTGGCGGGTGCCGTGCGTGATCAGTGGGCCGGGCCGGTACGCCATGGCTATATGCGCAGCACACCGTCGGTTCCCGATCAACTGGCAAAGCTGAAGCGCGATCACGAGGCAGACGAGCTGATCGTCTTTCCGTTGTTTTTCAGCGAAGGCTATCTGGTTTTTGAGGAACTGCCGCGCAATTTGCGTGATGCCGGACTTGATCGTGCGGTTATCCTGCCGCCTGCAATCAACCTGCCTGGTTTTACGGCCATGGTTACGCGCCATGTTCAGGCCGCCCTGTCGCGGCGTGGCTGGGATGGATCGGAAACATCGGTATTTCTGGTGCCGCATGGTCTGAAAACCCTGACCGAGCCACTGCCGGAAACCGTCAGATTTGCAAAGGAACTTGGCAGCGCCTGCGCCGGAAGCGAGATTTGCATTGGCAATATCGAAGGCGATCCGTCACTGCGGGACTGGCGAATAATCGGGTCGCGCAAGCATGCGCTAATTGTGCCGATGCTCGCAGGCGGAGGCATGCATGCCTGCACGGATTTACCGGAAATGATTGCGGCACAACCGGGCGAGACGATTGAAATACTCGCTCCGATTGGCGAATGGGCGGAATTGCCTGATCTGATTTTGGCAGAGGCAGCAAGGTTTGTGCGCCATAGGCCTGATCGGTCAAAGGGGCTGCATCGGCCGGTTGCCAAAAGCCGGGTCGAGAATGGCGCAGGATTGATTTAACGCTACGCGACCCGTTCAGCCAAGACCGGGTTTGACCTTGGTTTCGGATGCCTTTTTAAGCAGATAATCGCGAAAGATTTTGGCGGAACTGGTGAGGGTATCCTCACCATCATGCACGATCAGCAACTGGCGTTTGGCCCAGCTATCGGCAATCGGTGCGCCAGAAATATTCATGTGATCAATGTAACCGGCAACCGAGCTTTGCCGCAGGAAGCCGATGCCAAGTCCGGCTGCGATCATCTGGCGCAAGGACCCGAAACGCATGACCTTGATATGCGGATGCATATCGTGATGCAGTTTTCCGGCGGCCTCGCTGATCAGGTCATCAATAACGCCGCCTTCATGCAGGGAAATGATGTCGTATTTTGCGGCTTCGGCAAAGGTAACCGGGGCCGGATTGGATGGATTGGGGATCAGTGGATGGCCTTTGGGGGTGACGACCCAGATCGGATCATCGCAAAAGACGTGGTTCGATAAACCCTGACAGGGACCATTATCGGCCATGATCGCCAGATCGGCACGGCCTTCGCGCACCGCATCGGATGACTCGCGCGATGTCAGTTCACGGACATCGACGGTCACATCGGGGAAATCACGTTGAAAATCGGCCAGAAAAGCAGGCAGTCCGGTGAGAATCGCCGAGGTCACGGCAGCAAGATAAATCTTGCCCTTTTCGCCGGTATTGAAATCGCGCAGCTCGTTTGACAGGTGATTGAGATCACCCAGCAGCTTTTCGCCGTAGCGCGCGAAAATCGCACCTTCTTCCGTTGGTTCGACACCGCGGGGCAGACGGCGCAGCAGCTTGACGCCAAGCATGGCTTCAAGTTCGCCGATGCGGCGACTTACAGCCGATGTCGCGATATGTTCGCGCCGGGCGGCTTCATTGATGCTTCCGGCGCGCACAATGGCGACAAACAACCGGATCGTGACGATATCAAACTTTTGCATTCAACCGTTTTCGGTTGTTTGGTTGAAACCGTCAAGGGCGATGAATTGTCAGCATCTTTTGGATGCCAATCCTCAAACCCGCAGGGTCATAGAGGGCGAATTAGCCCTCGACCTGACGCCATGCATTGTTCCACTCGGTCATCAGTTCATCATGGGTGCGTGCTTTCGACGCTTTCATGATCACGGCGACCTGAAGCGCATGAACAAGGTTGGTGAACCAGTTGACGCGAACTTCGCGTTCGATGGTGGTGGTGTCTTTAAGTGCAAGCGTTGCCATGGGTAGGTTCCTTTGCGTCTGGGGTGATTTCAGATGTACCAGATGCCGTTTGAACCCACTATTCTCGTTTCACCGCTATCCCGTTCTTGTTTGGAGAACGATAAAAACAAGTCATTGATATTAATTGATTAATTTATATCGCAATGCACAATCCATTGCCAAACGCGCATGGTCCAAAATGTTGGATTTATCTGCTATAGCTTGGCAAACAGGATTTACCAGAGGTCGGCGCAATGAGTGATGTGAATGACAATCTTGCCTGGGAACAGGCGCATGGTAGCGGGCTTCAGGCTTATCTGGGCTATCAGGTTGTTGAATGGGAAGAAGATCGTGCGGTGGTGGAGCTTGAAATCAGGGATCACCACCGCAATCGTGCGGGTATCCTGCATGGTGGCGTGATTGCGACCCTGATGGATACGGCGTCGGGCTGTGCCGTCTGTTACTGCGCTGTTCCGGGGAATGTCCGCAAATCGCTGACCCTGTCGCTGACGACCAATTTCATCGGGATGGCAACCGGCGGCACGGTGCGGGTTGAGGGTCGCAAACAGGGCGGCGGGCGCAAGATCGTCTTTACCGAAGCCACCGCCTATAACGCGGCGGGCGAGGTGATCGCAACCGCGACCGGCACCTTCAAATACCATCGCGGCAGCGAGGACCCGAACGGGGTGCCGCGCGATGCATAGGTTTTATGAAAATACAGGACGGCACCGGCTGGTTGCCTGCCCCGCTTTTCTGACCAGATATAAAGTTTTTCAAAAAGTTCTTGATTTGTTCTTTTAATTGTGTCATAAGAGTCAAGTCAACGGGAGAAAAGCGCCCGGACCGAAACCCGCAAAGCCTTACAGGCTCTGCGGGTTTTTGCGTTTGGGGCCGGATCAAAGAGGGGATCAGGATGCAGCGGCAAGGATTGAGGCAGGGCAGCGGGGCAATCCGCAGGATATGGGTCGGGGGATGGCGGAGCCATTACAGCGGCGTTCCGCACCGCTTCTAACACGTTTCGAACACGCTTGTTTGTCATGACGGGAGAGGTGCGTCTTGTCGGGGAAGCGACCCCGGATTTGCCGGA